>Ga0209479_1000791_pt1 | contig 42194 bp, 36 predicted proteins | sample DewCreD2012metaG_2_FD_184112 | JGI IMG/M metagenome (GOLD analysis project Ga0209479, IMG submission 184112) | Hot spring sediment bacterial and archeal communities from British Columbia, Canada, to study Microbial Dark Matter (Phase II) - Dewar... ...
GCAAGTTTTGAGTTAACCAAGCCCGCACCACAGTCGCCGCTGGTGAGGGTGGGGAAGCTGGGGGCGATCTGATCCGATGGGCGGCCCGTGCAACTGGCCCCGCTCAGCGGCACCGCCGTGCTCTTGAGGATGTCCAGCGCCTCCGAATAGGTCAGGTCGGGGCGGCGCGCTTTCATCAGGGCCACCAGGCCCGCCACATGCGGACTGGCCATGGAGGTACCCTGGTAGAAAACATAGTTGAATTGATCGGCCCCTGTTGCCGAATCGTCCTTGAGCGGGCTCAGCACCCCATCTACAAAACCATCTGTGTTACGGTCAATGGATATATCCCCACCCGGCGCCATAACGTCTATGCGTGGGCCATAGTTGGAGTAGTAGGAGCGAAAACCCCGGGTCTCGGTAGCCCCCACGGTAATGACCCCGCTGCAACTGGCCGGGGTGAAACCGGAGGCATTTTCGGCGCTGTTGCCAGCCGCCACCACAATGATGGGCCGCTGGGGCTGGGCGGCGACCTGGTTGATGGTATCCTGCCAGGCCGGTGCACAAGTACCCCGGCCCCCCAGGCTCATATTGACCACCGCCGCCGGATTGGGGTTGGCAGGCACGCCCGAAACCGGGAGCCCCACTGCCCAGCGAAGGGCCGCGATAATGTCGGCATCGCTGCCCCCACCCACGCCCAGGGCACGGATGTGCAGCAGGCGGGCCCCCCAACTGACCCCTGCCACGCCCAGGTTGTTGTTGGTGGCCGCCGCAACCGTTCCGGCCACGTGGGTGCCGTGATAGCCGGTCAGGGCCTCTTCAGGTACATCGCGTGCTACGTTGCCGGTATCCTCGGGGTTGTTGTCCCGCCCATCGCCATCGTTGGCAATCTGCGGGTTGGAGATGAAGTCGTACCCCAGGATGGGTTTGGGGATATCGGGGTGGGCGCCCACAATGCCCGAGTCTATGACCGCTACCACCACGGTAGGATCAACCCCATCCTCGATATCCCAGGCGGCAGGCAGGTTGATGGCCGGATAATGCCACTGATAGTCATAAAAAGAATCGTTGGGGGTTTTGAAAGCCTGGCGGATGTAGTTGGGCTGGGCGTAGAGCACATCGGCGCGGCGGGACAGGGCCTGGACGACCTCGAGGGTCTGAGGTTTGCCGGCAACACCCCGGAAGAGCGCCATGCCCTGGGTGTCCAGGTCTTCTACCCGCTGTAGCTCCACCCCGGCCACCTGGAGGCGCCCAACCGTTTGCAGGCTCACCCCCGGCCGAAACTTGACAATCACCTCTCCGGGCACAAAATCGGTTTCACTGGTTTGGGCAAAGGGCCTTTGCGAGACCTGGATGGCCCCGGTCTGACCACCCCCCGAAATAAAGCCCACCAGGCCCGAGATGCTGCCCGAGGCAGGGCCCCCATCCCCACAAGAAACCAGCATAGCAGCCACCAGCAGCATCCACACGCGTGATATCTTCACCGACCCACCCCCTGAGCAAAGCTCTATCCACAGTTATATTGCATACTTGCCGTTATTCCCACGTTACTTTGAACCAGCTAGATGGTTGCAGCAATGGCAAAGTATGAGACACTAAACCAGTGGTACGTGCCAAGATTTGTGGAATTACCCGGCTAGAAGACGCCCTGCTGGCCGAGCGGCTCGGGGCCTGGGCCCTGGGCTTTATTCTGGCCCCCGGAACCCCGCGCTACCTCGAGCCCGCGCAAATTCGGCCCATCAGCAGGGCCCTGGGGCCTTTTATCGTTCGGGTCGGGGTCTTTGTGGACACACCTCCCGAAGAGGTGTTAGAGCAGATGGAGACGGCCCAGCTCCAGGTGGCCCAGCTCCACGGCCACGAACCGCCCGAGTGGGCCGAGCACATCCGCCGGTTCTACCCGGTCATCAAGGCCTTTAAGCTGAAAGGCCCGGCCCAACCCGACTGGCTCAGCTACCCCGCCGATGCCCTCATGGTGGACGGGGCACGCCCCGGCAGCGGACAGGGCTACCCGCTGGACTGGATCGCGCCCCTTCAGCAACACCCCCGGCTGATTATCGCCGGAGGCCTAACGCCCGAGAATCTGCCCGCGGCCCTGGAGTTAGCCCCCTACGCTGTGGACGTGAGCAGCGGGGTGGAGGCCGCCCCCCGGCTCAAAGACCCCCACAAACTCCAGGCTTTTTTGGCTCAGGTCGCAGCCGTCAACGGAACCAACCGGAACCAGTACACATAGCGGCGCTCGGACTCTTCCCACCGATACTCCACGCTTTCTACAAGAAACCAGCCACAATCACGCCAGCAGTTGGTTCGCTCACGAAGGTACACCCGCATAGGAGACTGGGCAGCCAGGGCCCGAAGCAGAGTCCGGTTCCCCCCTGTTGGCTGCTGGTTTCCCGAGAGCCCCTCGCCTGGGTACAGGATGGAGCCGTCGGGCAGGAAGCGGTTTCTGTAACCGGACTCGCCCCGATCTACCAGGAGGCTGCGTGAACCTATCCCCCGCCGGGTTTGGTGCTTGGCGAGTACTTCTTTCCAGGTCAGCATGCTTGACACCCAACAGGCCAACCGCTATTATCCTATGTGCCTGTTCGGACGACTCCGACGCAGTGCCACAACCTGCTCCGGTGGTGTAGTTGGTTAACATACCCGCCTGTCACGTGGGAGATCGCGGGTTCAAGTCCCGTCCGGAGCGCCAAATTTACGCCGAGCGCAAGCAAAACCTGTGCTCGGCGTAAACCACGCCAAGGTAGCTCAGTCGGTAGAGCATGCGACTGAAAATCGCAGTGTCGGCGGTTCGATTCCGCCCCTTGGCACCAGTTCAGGACGCAAAAACCCGAGGGCTTGCACCCTCGGGTTTGCGTTTGACCCCACGTTTTGACCCAAACAAAATTCTCGATTCAGCGACTCAAGAAGCAAGGTTCATGTATCGGCTCGAGTTTTCGGCCTGGCCTCCGCCTCCATGAATGCGGGGAAGTTGTAGTCGGGATAGCCTTCCATCGGGCCAGAGATGAATAGTTTGAGCGGCTCTTTCACTTCTACCTCCAAAAGAAAACCCCCCGTCCACAAGCCTCAAGGCGAGCAGTCGGGGGGCTGGATGACTATATCACCAAGTGGGGGGCACCCCTTCTTCCGTCCAGAACTGCATGGCGTCGTTGCGCACCTCTACCTCCCCACGGGCCAGGGCCACCAGGCGCTCCAGGGGCCAGCCCTTCTTCTCGTTGGACGCCAGCAGGTTGCTAAACAGGGGCTCTTTGGGCATCTGAAAGCCGGGGATGTCCCGCACCGGGCGGATGTGCGCCCGCAGCTTTGCCAGGCTCGCATCCATCCAGTACAAGCTTGTCTTGTAGTCGCTCGTCCGGTGCGCCGAGAAGCCCCACTCACCCCTGCCGTTTATCCAGAGGATTTGCAGGGGGCCAAAGTCCATGTTGGCCGCCGGGCCGCCGAAGGGGGAGCCGTGGGTCTCGGTCGCCATCACCGCCACCCAGCCGCCCCCCGCCCTGGGGCTGGGGTCGGGGACGCGGAAGGGAGCCTCGAAGGTGTACTTGCTGGGGGGCAGGTCGCCGACGCTCCAGATTCCCTCGGTCACGTCCGGGTGACGGCCCTTGTAGGGGTGCAGCCCCATAGTGGCGATGCGTTCGTTGATGTCAAAAACCGAAAAAGGGAACTCGATGGAACTAATCTCGTCTCTCATACTTCAGATGGTAGGGGGGCTTTTTTCCGCTGTGGGGAAGGTATCAAGTATCGCTGCTGGTTTCTCAGGCTCCAGACTGCTGGCGGTTCCTTATATTCCGCCTGTCTCCGTTACAGCTCTCCCTTCCGCTTGGCCTTGATAACCGCCTTGAGGGTCTCCACTTCCTCATCGTCCAGCATAAACATGCTGGCGTAGAGCTCGAGGCTCTCATAGCCCTCGCTGGTGACCATCTCGCGGCCCTCCCCCTCGGGCACCTTAGCCAGGCGGGTAAAATCAACACCGTCCTCAATCCATTCGCGTTTCTTTGCCATCGCTACCTCCTATGTACAAAGACTCAATATCCCTCCGGCCAGCCCCAATAGGGCCCCCCGTTGTAGGCGTTCATCACATTCACATAACCATCCACAAAGGCGGGCAGGGGGTAGAGGCGGCGTCGTACCTCCCATCCTCGTCCAGATCGCCAGAGATAACCGTGTAGTCACCTTTGTCTCGCCACTGGATTTCAGCCAGGGGCGTCCCGTCGGGGGCGTATCGAATCGGTCGAAATCCAGCCATGGTTTCACCTCATCACCAGGGGTTGGGGGCCGCCCATACCCGCTTTCTCCACTCGGCCTTGGCCCACTCCACCTGCTCAGGGTCGTTCTCGTCGAGGGGCAGCATCCCGTACTCACGCCAGCGCTGGAGCCGCTCCCGCACGTCCTTGTCCAGCTCGCTCTCGTCCACCGGGGTCAGGGCGCGGAACTGGCCCGAGGGGTACGCCCGCACCCACAGCCAGCCGTTCCAGTAGTAGAGCTCGGGGTCGTCGGCGGGGTCTAGGCCCAGCTTGCGCAGGCGAGAAAGGGGCCAGCTTACAGGGTCGTGGATGCACCAGTCGCGGTATACAAACTCAGGTGGGCTCTTTTTCACAAAAACTCCTTTCCGGCTCTGGGCTTAGCTCTTGCAAAGGCCTACACCCATGGTAGGGCCGTTTGGCAACAAAATCCCTTCTGCTGCGCGGAAACAGCCCCAACCTTTCCCAACCGACCTCTGGCGAACCGTGGTTTAGGATGTTGCAATCATTTGCACATCGAACAAGCGAGTCTTCTAGCTAAGATAGACGAGTTGAGGTGGTTCATGGCCCTGACTTCTCCTGTGCGCATTCCGAAACGTCCTTTGCGAAAACAATTGCTCGAGCTATTCAGCGCTGCGCTCAAGCCGCTGTACTGGTGGTACGAAAAGCGCATCGAGGCCGAGGTAAAAAAAGGCCACACCCCCAAGCACCTGGGTCTGATTCTGGACGGCAACCGCCGCTTCGCCAGGGAGCTGGGCCTGGACGGTCACCAGGGTCACGAGTTTGGAGTGCAGAAAGCCTATGAGGTGCTCGAGTGGTGCCTCGAGCTCAGAATTCCCACCGTGACCATCTGGGTCTTCTCCACCGACAATTTCAACCGCAGCCAGACCGAGGTCGAGACCCTCATGCAGCTCTTTGTGCAGGAAGCCAAGCGCATGGCCCACGACCCCCGCATCCACGCCAACGAGGTGCGGGTCAAGGTCATCGGGCGGCACGACCGCTTCCCCCCCAAGGTGCTCGAGGCCCTGGAAGAGCTGGAAAAAGCCACCGAGCACCACAACGGCATGCTCCTGAACATCGCCATGGGCTATGGCGGACGGGAAGAAATCGTAGATGCCGTCAAGAGCCTGCTGTTGGAAGCCGCCCAGACCGGCAAGTCGCCGGAAGAACTGGCCGCCGAGCTGGATATGAAGCACATCTCCGAGCGGCTCTACACCGCCGGCGTGCCCGACCCCGACTTTATCATCCGCACCTCGGGCGAGATACGGCTTTCGGGCTTTTTGCTGTGGCAGGCCGCCTACAGCGAGTACTACTTCTTCGATGCCTTCTGGCCCGCCTTCCGCAAGGTGGACTTTCTGCGGGCGGTGCGCGACTACCAGAAGCGGGAGCGCAGGTTCGGAAGGTAGCCCGGGTCAAAACATCAGCAAAACAAGCAAGGCCAGCACACCCCCCGGTACCAGGCCAAGGGCCACATAAAAGCCCAGTCCCTTGGCGCCAAAAGCCAGGGCGGTTTTGAAGACGGTATTGCTCAAAGCGGCGATCAGGATTGCAACGGAAGCAACCGGCAGCAGCAATTGTTCATTGGCGGCCAGCCGGGCCAGCGAGAGCGAGATGGCGTCCACATCGGCCACCCCCGAAAAAGCGCTCACCACAAACACCCCGGCATTGCCAAAGACCTCGAGGCCTGCCCTCGCCAGCAGTTTGACCAGGGCATACACGCCAGCAAAGATTAGCGCGCCTTGGAGCTGTAAGGGATTTTGTACCGGTACTCTTTCGGAGACGCCATAATCACGCCGGGCCAGCCAGGCCGTCACCAGCACCCCCCACAGCAGCCACACCAGCACCGGGAACCAAAGCAACTGCAAAAGGGCCGGGGCGGTGGCGCTCCAAACCAGCAACCGTCCCAACATCATCTGAGAGGCCAGTACCGCCCCACCAGCCCAGAGCGGGTTTTTATCGGGGTTGGCCCGGCTTTGGGTCACCATCGAGAGGGTGACGGCGGTGGAAGAAACCAGCCCCCCCAGTATGGCCGCTGCCCACAAGCCCTTCGAGCCCAGCAAGCGCAGAGCCAGATACCCCACAAAGTTAACCCCCGCCACCAGCAAGACCACCTGCCAGATTTCGCGGGGGTTCCATACCCCATAGGGGCCATAGTTGACGTCGGGCAGCAAAGGATAGACCACCCCCAGGAGCAGGGCCAGCAACACCGCCGCTTCCACCTCGCTTCGCTCTATTCCACCCGCAAAGGCGTGCAGCTCGTCGTGGAAGGCCAGAAAGCCCAACAGCAAAGCCCCGGCGAACAGCGCGGGCAGCACAATCCCCAGGCCACACAGCACGCCCAGCACATACACCACCAGGGCGGCCACCTGGCTGGTAGCATCGCGGCTGTTTTTCAGTGTGTACACCGCCAGGCCGGCTACTCCCAGCAGCCCTGCCACCGACAGCCATGGCTCTGGCCCCAGGGCACCCACCCCACCCAGCAGACCCAGCAGGGTAAAGGTGCGCACCCCCCCAACGGTCGACCCCTGGCGCTCAACTTTAGCGCGCTCGCGCTCGAGGCCCACCGCAAAACCAATCAGGGTGGCGGCCAGCAAATGCCATAAAGACTCCTGCATTCCTCTACGCTACTACTTCTGCCAACAAAATCCTTCGGCACCCAGAGTCATCTCAGAGGTGCAACCTCGAGGCCAGGTTCAACACCACCACCCCTGCAATAATAAGAAGGATGCCCAGGGCAATAGCCCCATTCATAGGCTCCTTAAGCACCCACCAGCCCAGCAGGGCAATCAGGGCCGTACCCAGCCCTGACCAGACCGCATAGGCGATATTGAGCGGGATGGTTTTGAGGGAGAGGCTCAGAAAATAAAAGGCCAGGCCATAACCCAGCACCACCACCAGCGAAGGCAGCAGTTTGCTAAAACCCTGGGAAGCCTTGAGCGCGGTGGAGCCAATCACCTCAGAGACAATCGCAACCATAAGCAAAAGCCATCCGTTCATTCCTCCAGACTACACTGCGCCGCCATGTACAATACCTGGTAATGATTCGCATCTTGCTCGCCGATGATCACGCCCTTTTTCGCCAGGGGCTCAAAAGCCTGCTGGAAGCCGAGCCCGACTTTAAGGTCATGGGCGAGGCCAAGGACGGGCGCGAGGCCCTGCGTCACGCCCTCGAGGCCCACCCCGATATCATCCTGATGGATATCCAGATGCCCAACCTGGACGGCGTGCAGGCCACCCAGGAAATCCTGAAAGAATGGCCCCAGGCCAAGGTGATCATGCTCACTATGTACCGCCAGGACGGCTATGTCTTCGAGGCGGTGAAGGCCGGGGCGCGGGGCTACATGCTCAAGGACGCCGACGCCAAGGAACTGCTGGACGCCATTCGGCGGGTGTATCAGGGTGAGGTCTTGCTGGATGCCGAGATGGCCGAACAGATTATCCAGGACTTCAAGGCCAAACAGGAAACCACCCCCAAAGCCCACGCCGAGCTTTCCGAGCGGGAGGTGCAGATTTTGCGCCTGGTAGCCCAGGGCTACACCAACCTCGAGATCGCCGCTGAGCTATCGCTCTCGGAAAAAACCGTGCGCAACCGGCTTTCGGACATCTTCCAGAAACTCCACCTCAACAATCGCACCCAGGCCGCGCTCTACGCCCTGCGCGAGGGGCTGGCAGAAAAGAGCGACGAGTAGGGCCCCGGGCCGGTATGATCTGGTCTGAATGAGCGACTTTGCCACCGAAACCACCCGCGATCCAGTCCTGCTGCTGGCAGAAATTGCCGAAATTGGCGGCGATGCTGCCCGGGCAGCCTGGGTTGCTCAGCAATTGCAAGCCCAGGGGTTGCGCCCCCAGACCGACGAACTGGGTAATGTCTGGGCCGGCCATGGCCCCACCTTGCTAATAGCTCATATCGACACTGTTTTGCCCCCCGCCCCCTTGCGGCGGGAACAGCACCGCTGGTACGGCCCGGCCGTGGGCGACAACTCCTCGGGGGTAGCGGTCTTGCTGGCCCTGGCTAACGAGTTGGTGGCCCTGGGTTGTACGGTGGCCTTCAGCGTGGGCGAGGAAGGGTTGGGCAATCTGCGGGGGGCCCGGCGCCTGGTTAAGCATCTACAGCCGCAGCAGGTGGTGGCGGTGGATGGGTATTTACCCGGTATCGTGAGCCGCTCGGCGGGTTCCCACCGGCTGCGGGCCCGCTTTATTGGCCCCGGCGGCCACGCCTGGGGCGACCGGGGGGCTCCATCGCCGGTGCCGGCCCTGGGTCAGGCCCTGGCCCAGATGTACGCCCTCGAGCGCACCAGCCACACCAGCCTGAATGTGGGGCGGCTGTGGGGGGGTGAGGCCATCAACGCCATTCCTCAGGAAGTGGGCTTCGAGCTTGACCTGCGGGCCCTGGACGCAGCAGAACTAGCCCAGATGGTGGCCCAGGTGCGCGAAATTCTGATGGAAGCGGCCCGTAAGTTCAATCTGCGGATGGAGATCGAGGTGCTCGGCGAGCGCCCAGCGGGCATGACCGCCACCCACGCCATGCTGGAGGCCGCCCGCCAGGCCCTGATGGAGATCGGCCTCGAGGCCCAGTTCACCGCCGGCTCCACCGATGCCTCGGCTGGGGTGGAGTTAGGCCTCCCTGCCATTACCCTGAGCGTTTATCAGGGGGGCGGGGCCCACACCCCCGAAGAATGGGTGGAGCCCGACTCCCTGCGCTTGGGAGCGCGCGCGCTGCGCAGCTTTGTGCGGCAGCTCCTCCAGACATAACGGCCTCGTAACGTGAATCCTGCTACCCTCCAGCCTGGGGGGTTATGTACAAAAACCGATCTTTCCTGCTGCAGCTCTGGCAAGACCAGGGAGGCACCTGGGTGGTGCTCAAGGACGAAGCCTGCGGGCTGCTTTACCAGTTTGAGAGCCTCGAAGCGCTGATCCATTTCCTGTCCCAAACCCTGGGGTTCTCACCACAGGCCCATACCACAAAGGAAGCACCCGGTGAAAACAACCCGCAATAGCCAAGAGTGCGATAGGATAGTCGGGTGCGTGTGGGTGTTTTGAATAGCTGGCTGTCCAGTCGCTACCTGCCCTTCTGGGAGTCGTACTTGCAAGCATTGGAGGTTGAGGTTATCCAGCCCGAAGAAGCCTCGGTCAATTTGCCGGTTCCCGCGCCCATCCGCCGGGTGCTGGGTCAGGTCTTTAGCCTCAAGACCCAAGGGGTCGACTATCTGTTGCTACCGGACGTGCAGCTTGGCGTTGAACCCCACAGGGGCAGCCCTTCACCCTGGCTGGTCGATTTGCAGGCCACCCTGGAACGGCTGGTACCGGGCCTGCCCCCCGCCCTGGTGGTTCCTGCCGAGCGTTCACCGGAGGTGGCCGGCCTGGCCGCCAAAATTGGGCAGCTTCTGACCCAGAACCCCATGCTGGCCCGGCGGGCTCTGGAACGCACCAAACATCAACTAGGCTTCACCTTTACCCCTCCCAAACAGTCTGGAACCCACCTGATTGGCCTGGTGGCCCAGCCCATGCTGCTGGATGACCCCGGGTGGCTGGCTGCCCTGCGGGCCGCGTTGGCTGAGCAGGGGTTGAGCCTCTTCCTGGCCGACAAAGCCCCCGCGGAGCTGCGCCAGGAAGGAGCCCACCTCGAGCTGGGCCTCGAGCTGCCCACCGACCTCGAGGCCGCCGGTATGCACCGCTACCTCTCGAGGCTGGGCAAGGTCAAGGGGCTGTTGTATGTGCACGACCCCGAGTACCTGCCCTTGCCCAACCCCCTGCGCAAACTGTTGAAAAAATCCGAGCCCCCCAAGCCCTGGCGCCTGGTGGGCCTCGAGGCCCCCTGGCCCCAGGTGGCCGCCGAACTGGCCCAGCGCCTCCAGCCCTGAAAAAAACACCTTCCAGCCCTTTGGTCGAATAAACTACAGTCAGGTTATTGGGGAGGAATAAAGTGGTAAAGATGCCCTCATCCGATCATTCTAAGACATCCTCCAGAACTGACCGGTCAGTTTTCGGCCCGCTGATTGCCCTGATGCCCTACCTGCGGCGCTACGGCCCCCAGTACCTGTGGGGCATGCTGGCCGGCATCGCCTCGGTGGGGGCTTCGTCGTTGTCGCCCTACTTTTTGCGCCACGCCATTGATGCCATCCGGGCTGGGGAGGCCTACCTGGTCTGGGTCTGGGCCATTCTGGGCGCGGCGGTGGCCTCGGCCTTTTTCTCCTGGGCCAACCGGCAGCTTTTGGTGGTGGCCAGCCGCTACATCGAGCACGACCTGCGCATGGATCTGTTCAAAAAGGCCCTCTCACTGGACAGCTATTTTTACAGCAGAAACCGCATCGGCGACCTGATGAACAAGTTCACCACCGACCTGGGCGCGGTGCGTGAGATGCTGGGCGGCGGTATCAACATGGGCAGCCGCTTGCTGATGTTTGTGGTCTTCGCCATTGCGGCCATGTACCTGGTGAACGTGCCGCTGGCCCTGGCCCTCTCGCTGGTCTTCCCCATCATTTTTGCGGTGATGTACTACGTGCTGCGCCTGATTGACCAACGCTACCGCGAAAGCCAGGAATCCTTCGACCGGATTTCCACCCGCGCACAGGAAAACTTCTCCGGCATCCGGGTGGTAAAGGGGTTTGCCCTGGAAGACCGCGAGCTCGAGGCCTTCCAGGCCCTCAACAAAGACTACATCGCCAAAAGCCTGGCCCTGACCCGCGTGGACGGGCCGGTGCGGGCCCTGATGGGCCTGATGATGGGCTTTGCCGCGCTCATTGTGCTGTGGATGGGCGGCGGCATGGTCATCCGGGGTGAGATGACCGCCGGGCAGTTCGTGCAGTTCAACGCCTACCTGATGATGCTGGGCTGGCCCATTATCGGCCTGGGTTACACCCTTACCATCTTCCAGCGGGGCTCAACCAGCTACAAGCGGCTGGAGGAGTTCTGGCGCGAACCGGCCCGGATTACCGAGCCCCGCCCCCTCTCCCCCAACCCCGCTCCCCCATCTAAAGGGAGCGGGATGGCTGAAGATTCGGAACTGGCAGGGGAGATCAAGTTCGATGGGGTTAGCCTGGAGCTGGGGGGGCGCAAGGTGCTGGACGGCATCACCCTAACCATCCCCGAGGGCACCACCCTGGGCATCACCGGGCGTACTGGAAGCGGCAAAAGCCTGCTGGTAAGCCTGGTTCCGCGCATCCTGGATCCCACCTCGGGCCGGGTGTTGGTAGGAGGCTACGACGTAAAGGAGCTGCCGCTCACCACCCTGCGCGCAGCTATCGGGATGGTGCCGCAGGAACCTTTTCTGTTTTCCGATACCCTGGCCGAGAACATCTGCTTTGGCCTGCCGGAGGTGAACCTCGAGCGGGCCATCTGGGCCGCCAAGCTGGCCGGGGTGCACGACGACATCGTAGGGTTTCCTAAGGGCTACGAAACCTCGCTGGGCGAGCGCGGCGTCACCCTTTCGGGCGGGCAGCGCCAGCGGGTGGCCCTGGCCCGGGCCCTGGCCCGCAGGCCGAAAATTCTAATCCTCGACGACGCCATGAGCGCGGTGGACACCGAGACCGAGTCGCGCATCCTCTCCGGGCTCAAAAGCGTACTGGGCCAGCAAACCACCCTCCTGATCGGCCACCGCACCTCCACCTTGCAGTACGCCGACTGGATTGTGGTGCTGGATCACGGCAGAATCGTAGAGGAAGGCACCCACGAGATGCTGCTGGCCGCAGGCGGCATCTATGCCGAACTCGATCGCATTCAGCGCCTGCAAGCGGAGGTGGACTAAGCACCCCACGGGCCTGGCCCATCGGTGGCAAACAGCCTACTTGCGCTTCCCGTGGGGGCCCCAGGATAAGGGAAAACTAGCGGTAGAGCACTTAGCAAAGCTGCGGAGCCATCTGTACTCAAGAATCAGCGGAGCCTTATGCACGAAGAAGAAGCCTTTAAGAAGAGTTTTGATGCCAAGCTGGCCCGGCGCATCCTGAAATACGTACGGCCCTACTGGAAGCAGGTGGGGCTGGCCCTGCTGGCGCTGGTGGTGAGCACCCTTACCGCTGCCTCGACCCCACTTTTCCTCAAGTATGCCATTGACAACGCCATCGTGCCGCGCGAGGCGCTCCCCCTGGCCCAGCGCTACGAGACCCTGTTGCTGGTCTGCGCTGTTTTTCTGGCGGTGCGGGTGGTGGACTTTATCGCCAACTACGCGCAAACCTACCTGATTAGCTGGGTGGGGCAACACATCCTCTTTGACCTGCGTTCGGAGATTTTCGCCAAGCTCCAGCGCATGCACCTGGGCTACTTCGATCGCAACCCGGTGGGCCGCCTGATGACCCGCATCACCTCCGATGTGGACGCCATCAACCAGTTCATCACCGGCGGGCTGGTGGGGCTGATTGCCGACTTCGCCCTGATTATCGGCCTGATGGTCTTCATGCTGGCGCTGGACTGGCGCCTGGCCCTGGTGGCTTTTGCCATCATGCCCATCTTCCTGGCCGTGACCACCTGGATTCGGGGTGGCATGCGCGAGTCGTACCGGGTGATGCGGCTGCGGCTATCCAAGGTCAATGCTTCGCTGCAAGAAAACCTGGCTGGCGTCCAGACCACCCAGCTTTTCAACCGGGAACCCAAGAACGAGGCCCAGTTCAACCTGCTCTCCAGCGATTTGCGCCGCGCCTGGGTGGAGATCATCAAGTGGTTTGCCCTGTTTTTCCCTTTGGTGGGCCTTATGGGCGAGTTCACGGTGGCCCTGGTGCTGTGGTACGGGGGCGGGCAGGTCATACAGCAGGCCATTACCCTGGGCTTGCTGGTGGCCTTCACCGATTATGTGCGCCAGCTCTTCCAGCCATTGCAAGACCTTTCCGAGAAGTTCAACATCTTTCAGGCCGCCATGGCCTCAGCGGAGCGCATCTTTGGGCTTCTGGACACCAAAGAAGAGGTGGCCGACAAGCCGGGGGCACTACCGGTCGAGCGCTTCAGGGGCCAGATTGACTTTGAGGACGTCTGGTTTGCCTATGGCCGGCGGGGGGAGCGCAAGCCCCAAGCCAGCGAGTCAGCAGAGCAGGGTGCGACCGACACGCTCCCCTCGGCCTCGAGCCTCGAGGTGCTCGAGCCCACCACCCCTGAAGAGGGTGAGTGGGACTGGGTGCTGCGGGGAGTGAGCTTCCGCGTGCGGCCCGGCGAGAAGGTGGCCCTGGTAGGGGCTACCGGCGCGGGCAAGACCAGCGTAATCAGCCTGATCGCCCGCTTCTACGACGTGCAGCAGGGTGCGGTCAAGATCGATGGCCTGGATGTGCGGGACTATCGGCAGCGCGACCTGCGCCGGGCTATTGGCATCGTGCTGCAAGACCCCTTTTTGTTCAGCGGCACCATCGAGTCGAACCTCCGGCTGGGCGACGAGCGGATTACCCCGGAGCGCATCCAGGAAGTGTGTGCCTTTGTGGGAGCCGACGAGTTTATACAGCGGCTGCCGCAGGGCTACCAGACCGTTCTACACGAGCGCGGCGGGGGGCTTTCCACCGGGCAGAAGCAGTTGCTGGCCCTGGCCCGGGCCATCCTGCACAACCCCGACATCCTGCTGATTCTGGACGAGGCCACCGCCAACGTGGACTCCGAGACCGAGCAGAAAATCCAGGCCGCGCTCGAGCGGGTCATGCAGGGCCGCACCTCGATTGTGATCGCCCACCGGCTCTCGACCATTCGCCACGTGGATCGGATTCTGGTCTTCCGCAAGGGCAAGCTGCTGGAAGAGGGCAGCCACGACGAACTGCTGAGACAGGGCGGCTACTACGCCAAGCTCTACGAGCTTCAGTATGTGCACGGCGGCGCTGATTGATTGGGCGGGGCTACAACGCCTCCAGCGCATCGCGCTGGCGCTCAACGAGGGCCAGCAGGCGCGATAGAAGGGCTTTTTCTGCCAAGACCACCAGGCCTTTTTGCTTCAAGGGCACCAGCACCAGCACCCACTGGGGGAGGGATATCACCGACAGGCGGGCTGGTTGTCCCGAGAGTTCGTTGGCCAGGTTGATCAGGTCGTCGAAGACCACCTGGGCGCTCCTGGGGGCAAAAGGCAGGCCACCGGCCACCACCTGCCCTCCTTCAACCAGGGCCACAGCCTCCACACCCCGCACCCGGAACTGCCTTAGCACCTCGGGCTCGGGAAGGGTTGAGGGTGTTGGTGGTGGGCTGGGGGCCTCAAAAACGTCCAGCAAGGACTCGAGGTCGGCCCCTTTTAGCTCTTGCAGCACGCTTTGGGCCGCCTCGTACTCTTGGGCTAGCTGCGCCTCGAGGCGCTCGGCTTCCTCCAAAGCCCGTCGCACCTCGAGCAAACCGCTGACCCCCAGGCGGGGCAGGCGCTCAGCCGCCGACTGCAGGAAGTCGCATAAGGGCTTGAGGCGCAGGGCGGTCTCGCCCCCCACCCCTTTGTGCACGCCATAGGCCTCGAGCAAAGCCCCTATACGCGCGCCCAGGTCGGCCCGCAGCGTCTCCTGGGCACGGCGCAGACGGCCCAGAAGCATGTGAATCTCGCTCAGGTCGGGCAGTTCGCCGGCCTGGAGGTGGGTTCGGGCTTGGGCCACTTTAGCCTCGAGCTCCTCACCCCCCAGCCCCTTCATGCTGCGGGCCACCGCTTCGTAGCGTGCGAGTTCCTCGGCGATGGAGGCCCGCCGGGCCGCTACCAGATCGTCGAGGGCCCGCTCCAGCGGGCTGGGGTCGGCAATACGCCCCTGGGCCAGGGCCTCGCGGTTGGCCTGCAAGGGTTTTTTGAGTTCGATCAGGGATTCTTTGAGGACGCGCTCGAGGTGCTGGATACGGGCCTCGAGGGCCTCCAGCCGGCTTAGCACCAGCCCCCTGGCGCGCTCCACCAGGGCCTGCACCGCCGCCTCAAGCTCGGCCAGGCTACCCAACCCCTGCTCGAGCTGCTGCAACAGGTGCTTTTTATCGGCTTCGAGGGGCTCGAGGCTGGGCAAAGCCTGCACGCTGGCCCGCAGACCCATGCGTTTGAGGCTTTCCTCCTCGCGCTCCCGGGCCAGCTGGGAGAGCAGGTCGGAAAGCTCCTGGCGCAGGGTGCTCAAGGCCGCCTCGGAGATATCCGGAGCGGCCAGGGCCGTCAGGAAAGACTCCACCTGGGCCCGCCCACGGAAGGGCGACAGGGCATGCTCGGCCTCGGTGCGCAAAGTAGCCAGTGCGGCCTCGAGGCGGGCCCGGCGGGCCTGGTTTTCGCGGTTGGCCTTCTCTTCGGCCTCGAGGCTCTCCAGGCTGCGCTCCAGTTCGGCCAGCTCCTGGGGAATCCCGCCAGCCTGCAAGGTTTCCAGGGCTACCATCAGGCGCGCCTGCAGGGGGGCGGTTCGCTCGGAGGGCAGCTCGAGGCGGCCCAGGCGGTCGGCCAGCCACTCGTAGCGCACCCGGGCTTCGGTTAAGGCCTCCTGGTGCGCGGTCTTGAGCAGCTCGGCAAAAGCATCCAGACGCTCGCCCAAAGGATTGCCGGCCGCCAGCTCGGCTTCCAGTTCGGCCAGCTCACCGGCCACCTGGGTCTGGTTGAGCACAGCCCCATAGCGCTCTTTGAGCGACTCCAGCCGGCGGGCGTCCTCGGCCACGTCAATCTCGCGGATGCGCGACAACTGCTCGGAGGTCAGGGCCTCAAAGTCGAGGTCGATCACCAGGGCTTCGTCGTCGAAGCCGTCGCTGGCCTCCTCCAGCACCACCGGCGCCTCGATGGTGGGGTCTTTGAGCACCACCTGCGGCTCGGTCGGTACGATTTCCTCGATGGTGTCCAGGGTAATAGCGGCCTCGCCGGTGGGGTTTTGCACCACCGAGGACTCCACCAGCTTGCGCATATCAGCCGCCAGGGCACGGGCTCGCTCCACCTCGGCGGTGGCCAGGGTTTCCTGGGCGTGGGCCTCCTGGATAATCCGGATCAGGTTTTCCAGGCGGCGCACCTTGGCCCCACCCACGCTCTGCACTCGTGACAGGCTCATCTCCAGCTCGGCAATATCCCGGGTCTGGCGCAGCAAAGCCGCCTGGAGCTTCTCCTCGAGCTGGGCCAGCACCTCCTGCCCCTCACGCAACAAAGTGCGCGCCGCGGCAGCCTCGGGATCCTGCTTAATCGCGTTGACCAGACCGCGCAGGCGCCCAACCTCGGGCCAGTCCAGGTACAGGCTAAAGCGCTTCAGGCCGGCCTCGAGATCCGCCAGCACCCCCTGGGCATGCGCCGACAATCCGCCGGTGGCGGCTTTGGCGGTTTTCTCCCCACTCAGCCCCAGCGTTTTAAGCAGCTCCTCGATATGGCTGCGGGCCGCACTGGGGCTCATTTTGGCCTGAAGTTCACGGTACACCAGGCGCTTGAGAATGGTCTCGGCCTCGGATGCGTCGAGCTTATCCGGGCTGGTACCCAGCCGGCGAACCCCCTCTTCCAGCACCACCCGGGCCCGATCCCCCAGCACCGGCTCGAGGGATTTACTGAGAGTCTGATACAGCGACAAGCCTTGACCTCCCGTCAAAACCATACGATACCCGTTCTCTGCCCAGTGTATCGTGAATCGTGCTGCTAGGTGGTTCAAACCTACAGCCAGCCAGTCTGTACAGCGGATTTACATCAAGCCCAGGCATCCCAACCATACTGAAGCACCCGGCGCAATTCTCCTGGTTAGCGAACCCGCTGACCGGTAGCCGCCTCGACCAGCAAGCGGAAAATACCCCATTGCGCAGGCAGCAGCTCGGGGTGCCACTGCACCCCCAGGTAGAACGGGTGGCCCTCGAGCACCACCGCTTCCACGATGCCATCGGGCGCAGCCGCCACCGCCCGCAGGCCGGGGGCCAGGTCTTTAATGGCCTGGTGGTGGTAGGAGTTGACCCGAAAACGAGGTTCGAAGAGTTTGTCCAAAGGGCTATGCCCAACCAGCTCGAGGCCATGCCCCAGCACCGGCGGTTCGGCTTTCTGGCTGTGCTGCACGGTGCGGAAGCCCTGGGCGGGCAGATCCTGGTACAGGCTACCGCCCAGGGCCACGTTCATGACCTGGATACCCCGGCAGATCCCCAGGGTGGGGATGCCGTGTTGGGCCGTATAACGTGCCACAAAGAGCTCGAGGGCGTCGCGCTCGAGGCTCACCTCCCCCAGCTCGGGGATGGGCTCTTCGCCAAACTGGGCCGGATCCACATCCACGCCGCCCGGCAGCAACACGCCATCCAGTTGGCGTAGCAAAGCGGGCAGCCTGTCGCCCGCCTGGGGCGGTAGGATTACAATGCTGGCACCCTGGCTTTCCAGGGCCCGCACATAGGGCTCGAGCAGGCCCCAGATTCTGGTGCGAAAAAGACCTTCTGTGTTGCGCGACTGAGGGGTTACGCCAATGAGCATGTCCCAATCCTACACCGCCTTGAGGCCTGAGTTTAAAGAGGCCCTGCTAGAAGCCGCCTCTCAGTTTGAGACGCCTTTTTACGCCTACGACTGGCCCACCATCCAAGAGCGCCTCGAGCGCCTGCAAAAAGCCTTTCCGCAGGCCGAGCTGTTCTATGCCATCAAAGCCAACCCCCGCCTGGGCCTCCTCAAGCGCTTTCTGGAGCGGGGCGTCTTTGTGGAAGCGGTCAGCCTGGGGGAGGTGTTGCGGGCCTACAGGGCCGGCTTCCGCCGCAACGAGGTATTGCTGAATGGGCCGGTCAAAACACCGGCCATGCTGGAAGCGCTGAACCGCATTGGCCTTCCGATGCTGGGCCTCGACTCGCTGGCCGACCTCGAGCGAGCCTCGAGGGTGCTGCCCAGGGCCCGCGTCCTCTTACGGGTCAACCCCGACCTGCCCATCGTCACCCACGACCACCTGGCTACTGGGCGTGGCGAGAGCAAGTTTGGCATCCTGCCCGAGGAAGTGGGGCCGGCCCTGGAACTGGCCCGCCGGAGCCGCCTCGAGGTGCTGGGCCTGCACATCCACCTGGGCTCGGCCCTAGAACACCCCGAAGACTACCAGGCGGGCTACCGGGTGATGGACGGGCTTTACCGCACCCACGGCCCCTTCCAGGTCATGAACCTGGGCGGGGGCTTTGGGCTGGGCCTCGACCTGGATGCGTTGGGGGCACAGGCGGCTGCCCTGGCCCACAAACACGGCGCAGAGCTGTGGCTCGAGCCGGGCCGCTACCTGGTCGCAGAGGCCGGGGTGCTGGTCACGCGCTGCTGGGGCACCAAGCGCACCCGGCGCAACTACCTGCTGATAGACGCCGGTATGAGCCAGCTGATCCGGCCTATGCTTTATGGTGCAATACACCCGGTGGAGCCGCTGTACCACAACCCCCGCCAAGCCACCTACGACTTGGCCGGCCCCGCCTGCGAGTCGGGCGATGTGCTGGCCCGCGACATCACCCTGCCCGAACCCAAGGAGGGCGATCTGCTGGCTATACTGCAAGCCGGAGCCTATGCCGGTAGCATGAGTAGCAACTACCTCGACACCCCCCGCCCCCTCGAGCTCTTGTGGACGGGCCAGGGCTGGGAGGTAATCCGCCGGCGGCAAAGCTGGGAAGCCCTGCTGGAAGACGAACTATAGCCTGTCGGGCAGGAGGCCCTTCAACCGGTGGTTCACCTTAGCACCCGGTAGGCCAACGCCAACTGCCAGCGCGCCCGCAAAGAAAGGAGCACCGGGAAGCTCCAGCCCCGCTGAACCGGCTGAAAAGGTGGGTTCCCATCACCCCCATCGGGCTGCGGCAAAGTCGGGGTAAAGCTCGAGCCGGGGCAGTTCGGCCCGCCAAGGTATGGTGCATACGAACAGCGCAGAGGGATCAAAAAGCATATGGTAATAAATGCGTTAAAGTACCGACCAAACCCAAGGAGGTGGTTGCTTTGAGTCAAGGTAGGGTTAGCAGCGGGGATTCAGGCGCAGGACGGTGGGGTGTCTGGGTGGATTTTAGCTGGCTGGTGCGAACCTCTGGCTGGCGTTTTTAGTTTTTAATGGTTTGGAGAGGCCATGTTGCGCACCCTGGGGAAGTTAGCGCTCGAGCACAACCCGCCCAACCACCGCAATCCTTTTCAAAAAAAACCCCTGCTGCTGCTGGCTTATCTATGCCTGGAGGGGCCCCGGTCGCGCCGCCACCTGGCCGAGCTATTCTGGCCGGGGGCCAGCGATGGTCTGAACAGCCTATCGGTTGCATTGAGCCGGCTGCGCTCGGCCGGCCTGCCGGTAACCGGCGAGGAGATACTCAGTACCGCGGTACCTTGCGATGCGCTGGAGCTGCAAAAAGCCCTGGCCCAGGGGAAGCTGGATGAGGCCCGCCAGCTTTATGGAGGCCGTTTCCTGGAAGGCGCAGACGAGGGGCTTTCCCCTGAGCTCGAGGAGTGGGTCTGGAGCAAGCGCGAGGCCCTGGCCCTGACCCTCTGGCAGGCGCACCAGCGACAGGCTGAGGCGCTGGCTGGTCTGGGCTGGTCGGAGGAGGGGGAGGCTTTGCTACAAAGCGCCCTCGAGCTGCCCGGTGTGCTCGAGGTGGTGGATGAGAAGCCCCAGCTAAGGGCATTCCCGCCCGAAGTTCAGCGGGCCTTTTTCGCGGTGCAGTGGGTGGGCCTGAGCAAGGCCATAGAACTCCTGAGTATACCGGTAGAAGCGCTGGATTTTCTAATCAACCAGGGGCTTTTGGATGCCCAGGGGCGGCCTTTGGTAACAGCCCCCCCCAATCTGCAGGCCCGCAAGGTGGCCCTCGAGCTGGCCCGCCAGCTTCCTTTGGTCGAGGCCGCACCTTTGTATAAAGCATCCCGTGCACACTGGGAAAAAGCCGACCGCGCCAGGGGCCGCCTGGCGCTTTTGCGCCTGGCCCGCAACCTGGTGGATGAGCGGCCCCAGGAGGCGCTGGCTTTGCTGGCCGATCTAGCCGCCGATGCGGAGCTGCTTTTCTTGCGGGCTCGAGCCCTGGAGCGGCTGGGGCGCTACCGCGAAGCCCTGGAACTTCTGGACGAACTGCCACCCAGCCCCGATCGCAGCGCCCTGCGCGGGAGCGTGTTGCTACGGCTGGGACACCTAGCAGAGGCCCGCACCGAGGCCGAGGCCACCGCGGAAGGCAGCCTGTTCGCCCAGGCCGAGGGGCTCAACCTGCAGGGGATGATGCTCCTGGGCCAGGGCCGCTTCCAGGAGGCCGCTGAAGCCTTTAGCCGGGCGGCGGTGCGCTTTTTGATGGCTGGGGAGGAGGTGCGCCACCTGGGGGCCCTGAGCAACCGGGCGGTGGCGCTGGCCGAGCTGGGCCAGGGAGAGGAGGCCTTTGCCGAGGTTCTGGCAGCCATTGGAGCGCGGGAGGGCTTGCGGGCTAGGGTCTACCTCAACCTGGGGGTGGTGCGGGAGCGCCAGGGGCGGCTTGAGGAGGCCGAACAGCTCTACCGCGAGTCGCTGGCCCTGGCCCAGGGCAACCTCGAGGCCATGGGACGGGCCTGGAACAACCTGGGGGCCCTCTACCACCGCCAGGGTAAAGCCGCCGAGGCCAAAACTGCCTATCAGGAGGCCCTGCGGCTGGCCCGGGCGGGCCAGGAGTGGGTGCTGACCGCAGCGGTGCTGGCCAACCTGGCCGAACTCACCGGTGAGCGGGCCAGCCTGGAGGAGGCCATCACCCTGCTGGAGGAAGCCCGCTACACCGTGCTGGCCGAGCGTTACCGGAACCGGTTGGCGGAATTCAGACCTAGTTAAGACCTCCTTTGCTAACCTACCGCTGCCCACGGCAGGCCAGGCCTGGCCAGGCCCAAACCATAGCACGACCCTGTATTCCACAGTCCATTGCCTGGTCTTGTCGTGGGCACGTACTAAAGAAAGGAGGTATATCGATGCACACCTCAAGAGTGATAGGCCTTTTCTCTCTAGGTCTTCTGGTTACCCTGCTGGCCGCTTGCGGCGGCGGTGGTGGTTCCGGCTCCACCCCACCGCCCAGCAGCATCACCCTCACTGTGGAAGACCCCCTGGGCAGCTTTAACGCCGCCGCTTACCAGGTGGGCTCGGGGAGCTGGCAGGCCCTCAACATGACCGGCACCACCACCAAAACCGCCAGCTTCAGCCTGAACGGGCAGAGCAAGTATGGCGTGGCGGTGCGCTGCAGCGGCCTGGTGGTCAAGGTTATCCAGGCCACGGCGAGCGAACTTCCCAACCCCAAGCTGGAATGCAGCAGTAGCAGTAGCACCCCTTCCACCGTCGCCTTTACCGTAAACGTGAGCATCGATGCAGGTCTCTTGGCGAGCGGGGACAGGGTGTGCGTGAACAGCACTAATTGCCAGAGCGCAAGCAATACTGTTTCCATCCCCCTCAACCTCGAGGCTGGCACCCGGGATCTTTTGATTGCCCTGGCCGATAGTAGCAATATGGTCAAGGTGGCCAAGGTGGTCAAGGGCGTGAACGTGAGCAGTGGCGGCAGCACCAACGTCAGCCTAGCCGCGAGCGATCAGCTCAACCCCGTCAGCTTTACCCTGCCCACCCCGCCCTCGGGCTACAGCAGCTTCCCCGCTGCCCCGATCTTTTATGCAAGCGCCAGCAACACGGGCGGGGGTGGTGTGAACGCCTCCCCCACCAGCTACCGGCCCGTGAGCGGGTTTGGCAGTGGGGATCGCTATGTAGCTTTACTCATGGCCTCAGCATCCAGCGGCGAGCTGCAAAGCTTCCAATTTTTCACCGGCACACCCAGCCTGGCCTTCCCCGCGCCGTGGAACGCCGGAAGCCTCGGCGTGAACCAGACGGCCCACCCCAGCCTCAGCGGTCTGAGCCGGAGCGATAACGACCTGCGGGGTTACCAGATATACCTCCAGCTAACCGCACAACTCTACTACACCGCCATCATCGGCAAAAGCTGGCTGGGAAGTGCAACAACCTACACCCTGCCCGACCTTTCGGCCCCCAGTCTGCTGGGCTATACCGCACCGTCCTCGGGCAGCGGTACTTTTGAGGTAACGGCCTTGCTAAGCAACAAACCCATTCTGGCGGCAGATAACAGCGCCCTGCTCTCCTTTGCAGCCGGGGATTATCTGCGGTCGGCCCGGGCCTTTACCAGTAGCTACACCGTGGGTGGCGGTAACATCAACCTGCCCTAGCCATGCCCACCTGGATCCTGGATCTGAGCGGGTGTAGCATTTTATACAGCGATGGGGGGTTTCATGCGTCAATGGCTCTATCTTCTGGTGCTGCTGGCTCCAGCCTGCACATCCCCACCACCCAGCCTGAGCCTCTCCCCCAGCCGGGCCGCGCTGGGGGAGGAGGTGGAAGCCCAGCTAAGGGGGATGAGTGCGGAGGGGGCGCGGGTTTTTGTGGGCGAGACCGAGGCCGCGGTCACCCTTCGTGAGGCTGCTACCCTGCGCTTCCAGGTGCCTGCCAACCTTCCCGGCGGCCCTCAGGAGGTGCGGGTGGTGCGGGGGGCGCAGGAGGCCCGCGCCACCCTGGGGGTGCTGGGCCAGGTGGCCCCTGATCGGGTGCTGCTGCGGCTGCCTTTAGGCCAGACCCCCCGCCTGCCCACGGGCTTTACGCTGCTTCAAAGGGACGATCTTCAGGACTGCGGCTTTGCCTTGGCTGAACTGGGCTACAGCGGCGATACTTTGGGCAAGGCCCTGGAGGAGCTGGAAGCCCAGGATCCCAGTTACAAAGCCGATCCCGAAAGCCTGTGGAGCCTGAGCAGTTGGGGTGGCGAGGCCGTAGGAGCCCCGCTGGCCCATAGCCGGGGGGTGCAGGGCCGTGGGGTGCGGGTAGCGGTGCTGGACACCGGGGTGGACGGGGCCATCCCCCAGCTCCCCGGTTACGACTTTGTAGAGGGCGATACCACGCCACAGGATGCCTTCCCCGGTGGTCATGGCACGGGTGCAGCCGGGCTGGTGCGGGAGATCGCCCCTGGAGCGGAGATTATACCGGTGCGGGTCTGCGATCAGAATGGGATCTGCCGGGCCAGCCGGGTGGTGCGGGGGGTGTGCTGGGTGGTGCAGAACCGCCAGGGCCCCACTGTGCTAAACCTGAGCCTGGGGGGCGACACCCCGGTGGAAGCCCTCAAGCTCGCCCTGCAGGCCGCTTTGGGCCAGGGGATTCCGGTGGCGGCCGCCGCGGGCAACCAGGGCAACCAGGGCAGCCCCGCCCACTACCCGGCGGCCTTCGACCTACCGGGGCTGGTAGCGGTGGGAGCGCTGGAGCAAAACCCCAGCCAGGGGGGCTTGAAGCCCGCCCCCTACAGCACCCGTGGGGCCTATGTGGATCTGGCGGCGCCGGGCACGGCCCTCGAGTGTGTGACCCCGGGCGGAGGGCTGGGAAGCTGCACCGGCACCTCTTTCGCCACCTCCATCGTGGCCGGGGCCATGGCCCTGTGGCTCTCCACCGACCCAAACCTCTCCCCCGCCCAGCTTCAGCAGAGCCTCGAGCAGCACGCCAGGCCCCTGCCCTACCCACCCCAGGAGGTGGGCAAGGGGATGGTGGATCTTTCCCAAAAACCCTGAACAGAGCCCTTCTATCCTGGGAGCCTCGAGGCTCCCAGGATGCTTTTTGACCGAGGGGGGTTCATGGCCGGTTCAGGCTTGGTTAAGAGGGGGGTTGCTACATTCGGGCTCGAGGCTTCAAAAGCTTCAGAAAGGAGTCCTGGATGCTTAGAAAAATGGCTATAGCCCTCGCGTTACCCGCGGCCCTTGTCCTGGGAGGCTGCTCAAACCCCGCCGGCTCAAGCTCTATTGAGGATGTCCAACGTAATGCCCAGGCGACTTTAGAGGAGGCTGGAACCCTCGTCGGGCAGGTGCTTACCGCGTTCTCGGATGTGGTACCTGTCAGCCTCCACCCCCAAGCCTCGAACTACTCCACCGTCACTACCGTGGTTTCCGATAGCGAGGAAACTCGGGTCTTAGCACACCTGGGGCCCAACGACTCGGACGCCAACGGCTACGGCCTGGGAGGTATCGTAACCATCACCATCAAGTGTTCAAGCACCGGTAAGTGCAGCAGCCCGGGCTCGGCAATCGGCAAACCCTCGAGCACGAACGGCCAACGGGTAATGAACTGGTACGGTGCCCAAGGCCAAGGAGGTCGGGCCGTACAAACCCTACCCCTCGGCCTAACCACGGGAGTGCCCACGGCTGGGCCCCAAATCCACCCTTGTTTCACCGGGCCTCTGGTGAGCTGGAGAAAGTGGGGCAACACCTACGTCTTCGATGGGTGCCAGTACTTCAACCCCGCGCGGGTCATTGCCCATGTTGAAGGCGAGCTGCCCAGCGACCTGCCCCTCCAACCAATGAACCTGAACCTACCTGCGTTGGATAACTTCAAGGATCGTCTGAAGGCCCTTATTGAAGTCGGCCCCAAGAAGGGCCTTATCAATAACGGCGAAATGGCCCTCCTGTTCCGCCGGGATATTCAAGTAGCTCTGGTTCCCTACACGAATGCCCCGAGCAGTTCCTCCCTCGAGGACTACCTGGGCCAACCCTTAGGAATCCTCTACTGGCGGGAAGAAGGGAATACCTCCTTGCTTGCTGAAGCAAAGCTAGTGCGGGAAGAGCCCGAGTACTACCTGGTGCTCCAGAATCTTACAACTGGAGAGACAGTAGCCCGCCACCGGGTGGGCGAACCCAGTAGCATCGAGTGCCCCCCGTGCGGAACCCTTCCCGTCTCCTTCATCATCGAAGACCGAGTGGACGGCGATGCCATGCTGGGGCTCACCTTCCGCGGGTTGGCTCTTAGGGGCATTGAGAAAAAGGACATCCGGAGGTAGTATGTCCATCCACACCTGGATCAAAGTTCACGGAGCCTTGCTCCTGCTCGCTGCCCTGGTGGCCTGCACCGGCCCCTCCCAGGTCTGCACCGGCCCTACCTGCCCCGTAGCCCGCTGGCCCCTGGACGAACCCTCGGGGGCTACCAGCGTGGCCGACGTCGTGCAGAACCCCATCTTCAACACGGGCCTCCCCAAACCCGGGGCTGTGCAAAACCTCTTCAACCCAGGCGGCCCCTGGAGGGTGCCTGGGCATTCCGGTGGCGCGCTGTACTTCCCAGGGAACGGGGATAGCTATGTGGAGGTGCCCAGCACCCCTGACCTCACCCCGGCCCGGTTCGTCCTCGAGGCCTGGGTGGCCCCGGTGCAGTGCGGGGCAGGGGCCTACTACCCGGTGGTGGACAAGTGGGATCCCGGCACGGGTACGGGCTACACCCTCTACCTGGAAGGCGTGGGCCCCGGCCAGGTGCGCCCGGTGGTGCGTTTGAATGGCATGACCTTCACCGGAACAACACCCTTCCCCGCCAACTATGACCCCAACAATAACACCGGCACCTGGACGGAACTAAAGGTCAGGGTGGACGGCAGCCTGGGGGCCTTCTTCGTAAACGGAACACCCGCGGGCACCTTTACCGCCCCCACCGGCCTGACCAACGCCATCGCCCTCTGGATGGGGGCTATGCACCAGGCTCCAAGCGGGCTGTTCCATTGCGAGATCGCTCTGGACGAGGTGCGCCTGAGCGAGATCCCCGCCGGATTCAGCGGACAGTAACGCAGCACCAACAGCCTGCAAATCTCAGCAAAAGGCCCACCCTCAGCCAGTGGGCCTTTCTTGTTGTTTCTCAATATCGGTTTGTAAACAACCTCGTAGCACGTCGCTGAGCTTATTGAAGCAAGATCATATTCGAACTGGCCGACCTCGCTCCTCAAGTAAAGGGCCAGGGCTAAGGGGTTGTTGCAGGCACCATCCTAACCCTAATACAACCGTGCCAGTCTATATTTACAGCCGCACCGAATCCCCCACCGGCTCACCTTGCTCTGCAAAGCTGTGGCGGTTATGCATAATCCGCACCGCGTAGTCGTAGGTGAAGTAGCTGTAAGCCCAGTTGGAGAGCACCATCATACGGTTGCGGAAACCAATCAAGTAGTAAAGGTGCACCGCCAGCCAGGCCCCCCAGGCCAGGAAGCCGCGCATCTTCAGGTTGCCGATCTCGGCGATGGCGTGGCTGCGTCCCAGGGTAGCCATGCTGCCTTTTTCTTTGTATTTGAAGGGGAGTTTCTCTTGGCCGTGCAACTCACGCAGGATATTGCGAGCAGCCAGCGCCCCTTGCTGCATGGCCGCAGGAGCCACCTGGGGATGGGGGCGGCCATCGCGGTATTCCAAATAATTCAAGTCGCCCGCCACGTAGATCGAAGGGTAGTCGGGCACGTAAAGCGCTGGGGTGGTGGCTATGCGGTTCCCTCGAGCCGGGGTTAGCCCGGGCAGCGCCTGCCCCGTTACCCCGGCGCTCCAGACCACGGTAAAGCTGGGCAGGGTGAGGCCGCTTCGCAGCCGGACGGCATTGGGGGTCACTTCCACCACCTGCTCGCCCAGCATCAGCTCTACCCCCAGCTTTTCCAGGAAGCGCTGCGCGTACTGGGCCGACGAAGGCGCAAAAGCCTCCAGCAGGCGGGGGCCGGCCTCGATCAGCACAACCCGAAACTCCGACAGGTCGAGGTCGGGGTAGTCCCTCGAGGCCACGTGGCGGCGCAGTTCTCCCAGCGCCCCTGCCAGCTCCACCCCGGTGGGCCCACCCCCCACCACCACAAAGGTCAGTAGTGCCTTGCGCCTCGCGGGGTCGGGGGTACGCACCGCCTCCTCGCAGGCCGAGAGAATCCGATCACGGATCTTCATGGCGTCGTCGAGGTTTTTAAGGCCGTAACCATACCGGGCCACACCCGGCAGGCCAAAGTCGTTGGTGCGGGCGCCGGTGCCCACAATCAGATAGTCGTAGGTGATGGGCCGGCCTTCCACCCACAAGACCCTGGCCCGGGGATCTACACCCTCGGCCGAGCCCAGTAAAAAGCGGGCGTTCTTGTGTTTGCGGAGGAAGGCTCGTATGGGAAAAGCTATCTGGGGAGCCTCGAGGCCAGCGGTGGCTACCTGGTACAAGAGCGGCTGGAACAGATGATAGTTATTACGGTCTACCAGCGTGACCCGCACCCCTGGTTCGCGGGAAAGCTCGCGCACCGCGTGTAAGCCAGCAAAGCCAGCCCCCAGCACCACCACGTGTTTATTCGCCATCCAATGCCTCCCTGGGAACTCCGCCTCAACCCGCTGAGGACTTTTGTCCCCTTGTTTGATTGTACTTCTTTTCACAAGAAGTTCAGGGGCTTACCTCACCTTCTAGCGTCAGGGGCTATTCTGGCAGAAATAATACGCATTTCGGTAGCATCGCTCGCTTTGACAAGCCTGAACGATACTACCGAAATGCTTTTCTACTCCCTTCGGTCGGCTTGAATCCTTCACCTCTGACTGCGCAGGGCGGGGAAGGATTCAAGCAAAAACGGTTTAATACTGATTCGGCCTGAACCCTTACCTCTGCGGCAGTATCGCTTTCCAGAGCGAACCATACCAGAATGGGCATAAAGCACCACCATTGGGCAGATAACCCGCCCTACCAAGGCAATTACAGTCAAAGCTTAGCGCGCCGCTTCGGCTTTGCGCTGGGCCTCTTCCAGGGCCTGGCGAGCCGGTACGTTGCCCTTGAGGGCTTTTTCCAGGGCTTCTTCCAGGAAGTTGCGCCAGATGGCAAACTGTGGCACTCGAGGGCGCGGTTGGGCCACCGCAACCTGCTCGAAAGCCACCTTGCGGTAAGGGTTTTCGCGGTAGAAAGCTTCCAGCAGCGGCGTGGCCGATTTGCGCAGCGGCACGTAGTAGCTGGCCTCCACCCAGGTTTTGATGTTCTGTGGTTCCATCAAAAAGCGCCAGAACTCAAAGGCTCCACGCTGCTGTTCGGCGCTGGCCCCACGCAGCACCACCAGTTGCGCCCCACCCAGCGGCACTTTTCCGTTGGATTCGCGTGGAATGGGGGCCACCCCCAGCTTGAAGGCAAAAGAGGCGTTCTCGGCAGCCGGCCAGTTGGCAATCGAGGCCATCACCATCATGCCCTTGGTGCGGATAAAGTCGGTCTGGGCAAAAAAGCTCTCCGAGAGGTTGCGCACGCTGGTACTGCCCTCGCGCCCCAGGCGCTGCAGGAACTCGAGCGCCTCCACCACCTCACGGGAGGTAAAATTGGGCCGCCCGTCGGCCGTGACCAGGTTGCCGCCCCGGCTGGTCACCTGGGCCTCGAAGGTCCAGGACTCCGAAAGGGCGATAAAACCCTTGGAGGTGCGGCTGGTCAGGCCCTTGGCCGCCTGTTCAAACTCCCGCCAGTTGGTGGGCACCTTGAGCCCTTTGGCCCGCAGTTGGTTTTCGTTGAAGAAAAGCACCGGGGTGGAGGTATTGAAAGGCAGCCCGTAGCGCCGGTTGTTAATCAGGCCGTAATCCCAGGCCGCCTCGAATAAATCGTCGGTAAAGGCCTTGGGCAGGGTATTGGTCAGCTCATCCAGCGGCAGCACCACCCCCTCGGCCACCAGGCGCGGGAAGAGCAGAATCTCGGCCTGGAACAGCACCGGCGCACCACCCGCCCGCAGCGCCGCCAGCAGGCGGGTCTCCCCTTCGCGGTAATCGCCAATCAGGCGGGGGGTGACCCGGTAGTTGCGCTGCGAAGCATTAAACGCGCTGGCAAACTGAGCGATCACCCGCTCGGCGGGGCCGTCCATGCTGTGCCAAAACGAGATCTCCGTCTGAGCCGAGGCCATTCCAACCAGCAAGATCAACGAAGCCAGCCATTGCTTCACGTCTTCCTCCTAAGGTTTCACCCTATTCTATGCTCGTAGCCAGATTGTCAAGGCAGCTCGAGGGCGCAATAAAGCGGATGGCTTGGCTGACAGCAACCGGCCGTAATGCCCAGGCAGGTTCCCAGCTTCCGCCGCCAATTGGCCTGCCTACAAGCGAAGGGTGCGGTGCGGGTCACCCGTAACGGCAAAGGCCGACCAGAAATAGGGGTTGGGGAAAGCCGTGCGTGTGGCGAGCTGGGCCTCGCGCAGCGCTGTGGCAATGGGTTTACCGGCCCGTAGATGGGTGTAGAGGGTGACCATGAACTGGGCTGTGGCATCGTCGCGCACCGGCCACAGGCTGGTAATTAAGCTGGTAGCACCGGCGCATAAAAAGCCCCGCGCCAGGCCCACCAGTTCGTCACCACCGACCTGTTTCGCCAGCCCCGTCTCGCAAGCCGAGAGCACCACCAGTTCGGCCTTCAGGCGCAGGCTGTACAGGTCGCGGGCCGCCAGCCAGCCATCGGCCAGGCGCAGGCCCGAGAACATGGGGTTATCGGGGCGGAAAGCCCCGTGGGTCGCGATGTGGAGAACCCCGGCCTGGGGTGCAGCCGTAAAGAAATTCTCCAGGGTGGCCCTTTCTCCCATAAAGATATGGGCGTTCTGGAAGATTCGGCCGATCTGTTCGACCTCTTCAAGGGTCTGGGGAATGTGCTCGAGGGAAACGCCAAAAGCCACCAGCGGAGCGGCCTCGAGGCGCTTGCGCTTACGGCACAAAGCGTACACAGCCGCACTGGGCGTAAAGGAGACTTCCGCACGATCCAGCAGGTAGCGCTCACCATCAAACAAAGCCGCGAACGGCACGGCGTGCAGCACCCCATGGGGAACAACAACGAGGGGTTGGCCGGAGAAGCGTAGCGGCAAGGGTTCGATGAGCAGACGATACAGGGCCTGGAGCTGCTCATCCACCAGGCGCTTGAGGGTCTCCTCACCGTAAATTTTGAGCATGATGCCACCCTGAGCCACACGGCTCAGGAAGAACTCGAGCTGCTCGACATGCCGCTGAACCTGCTCCAAAGAGCCCAGGTTGCGCACCACTTCCACGCGGGTTCCTTCTATCAAAAAAGCCACAAGCCCACGGCGCGTGTGGTAGTACTCCAGCAGAACCGCGCCGGGTTGGATGGCCTGTTGCACATCGGAGAGGCGCCGGTTCTGGGCCTGTTCGATGATGGCTGTATCGGGCTGCAGGCGCTCAATCTCGCGGACGAGCCGCGTGACCCGCTGCTCGAGGGCTGCCAATTGCTCCCGGTGGTGGCCGCGGGTTCCCTGTCCCTGCATCTCCAGGGCCACCAGGTGTTGGTTCAGCTCGCGGCGCACCCCGGCCAGCTCCTGCCGTAAGCGCCCCACTTCAGGGTCGGTGCGGCCTTGAGGCGGCCCGCCCCGCTGGGCCAGCCGGTCTACCAGGGCCCGCGACCTGGCCCGCTCGGCGTACTCAAAGGCCTCGTGCAGCCGTTGCTTATCCAGCAGCAAGTCGACCAGGTCGCCGTAAACCTCGAGCTTATCCCCCAGGTAGGCCAGCTTAAACTCGTCAACCCCGAGGTGAACCCACACCTTCTCGAGGCGCTCGATGGCCCGCTTAAAGTGTAGTTCAGCAGCATGTGTACGGTTTTCCAGCAGGGTCGTCTGGCCCCGCAGGCGCTCAATGCGAACGATGAGGTCGGGCCTCCCCAGCCCCAGCGCCAACGAAGCCGCTTCTTCCAGAAGCCGCCTGGCTTTGGAATGGTGGCCCTGGTACAACAAAGCCTCGGCCATCACGCTGAGGCCCAGGGCTCTGGCCGAGGGCAGCCCGCTTAGTACCTCGAGGGCCTGCTCCACCCGCACGACCGCCTGCCCGTTACGCCCCAACTGCACATACAAAGAGGCCAGCAAAACCTCCACCCGTGCGGCCTGGACAGCGTTGTGCAGCGCCAACCAGCCCGACCGCGCACGCTCAAGGGTCTGATGGGCCTCCTCGAGCCGGCCCTGCTTAGCCAGGGCGCTGCCCAGGGTGGTCAGGGCTTCAGCCAGCTCCATCTGCATACCCCGCTCGGCAAAAACCTCCACCAGCTCCTGGGAAAGCTGGATGGCCTCGGCCAAAAGGTTGAGGTCGAGGTGGATGCGGGCCTCCTCGAGCCGGGCCAGGGCCGCATTGGGGCTGTCCTCGAGCCTGTCATATATCCCTCGAACCCGGCTCAACAGCTCGAGGGCCCGGCCCAGGCGGCCCTGCTTGCGGTGGAGCAGGGCAAGGTTAATGCTGCTGGCGATAAAGTCTGCAGTCTGGTTGTGGGCCCTGAAAATTTTCAGGGCCCGCTGGCAGTGGTGCATGGCTTCGTGGTAGCGATCCTGGGCTTCATAAACCAGGGCCAGGTTCCCATGGGCCCTGCCCTGGCCCACCCTATCCCCCAGGCGCTCGAGCTGCTCCAATGCAGACCTAAGCACCACCTCGGCCTCGTGCACGCGCCCCCATCGCTGGTGGATGGCGCCGATGTGGATATCAACCAGCGCCGCCTCGCGCCACAAACCCAACCCCACACACAGCGCGCGGGTCTGCTCGGCCAAGGCCCAGGCCTGCGCCATCTCGCCGGTTGTAACCAGGGCTTGTATTTGCTGCATACCCACACGCGCTGCCCCCTCCGTGCAACCCAAACCCTCCAGACCCCGACGGGCTTCCTCATAGAAGGGCAGGGCCTCGGCGCAGCGGCCGCGCGCCGTCAACCCCAGCGCATAGGCCGCCGCTTCCAGCGCCCGCTCCCCGGCGGCGTCCGCACCCATTTCCGCTTTTAGGCACTCAATCAGGCCGTTTGCGTCGGCAACATGGGCCGCTCGCCTGCGGACTGGGGCGGACTCGTCCATCAGGCAGCGGAGCAGCTCGTCACGGTTCATGAATCTACGGAAGAATGGGTTTGGATTGCACAAACAGCACCGGCCACGCTGGATCGTATATTCGTTGCAATTCAGAGCCTGCAATCAGGTCGCCGACTCGCTATTTAGCCACACCCGCAAAGAGTATAAAGCCTCTACCACTGCAGGATCAAAGCGCTGGTGGGCCAGGGCCGCAATTTCCTCTAGAGCTTCTTCTACGCTGCAAGCAGCCCGGCCTTCCACCGCCTGAATAGCGGAGGTGTAGTGCTGGGCCACCTGTAACACATGCACCGCCCGGGGAACGGATTCGCGCAACCAATTCTGGGATTGCCGAGCTTCTTCCCAGGGGGTTGGCAGGCGCATCAGCACCCGCACGGCTTCGTACAAAAGGTTTTCGGGGATTGGCACATCCTGCGAGGGCTTAATACGACCCAGGGCCAGCTCGAGCAGGTAGCAACTGGCCTGCAACACTTGCTGCTCCTCTGGGGCCATCTGTAAAACCTGGGCCAGCCGGGCCGCCAGCCGAAACAAGGGGGTCTCGAGCTGCAACCTCCACTGGGTCGGGTCGTCCGAGGGCGCGAACAGCGGGGTACGGCCTTTGCGCCGCGCTTTGTCCCGGTACATCTGGTCGTCGGCCAGCCGCCACAGGCTCTGGGCATCGGCTGCCTCGGTTGGAAAAAGGGCATAGCCAAGGCTCACCTTCAGGTAGGTGCTATCGGAGACCCGAATATCTTCCAGTAAAGCCCGGTAGCGCTCGGCCACGCGCTGCGGATTCAGGGTGCTCGAGCCCTCGATGATTAGCGCGAACTCGTCCCCGCCCAGACGGTAGGCCCGGTCGCCGGCCCGGGCCCGGGCCCGCAGCACCCCCCCCAGCCGCACCAGCAGATGGTCGGCATGCACATGACCGTAGTTATCGTTGATGGCTTTGAACTCGTCCAGGTCGAGCAGCATCAGCACCACCGTCCGGCCGTTAATTCGGGCGGTTAGTCGTTCCAGATCCCGCTCAAAGGCCCGGCGGTTGCCCAGCCCGGTCAGGGGGTCGGTGTAAGCCGCCCAGGCCAGCTCACGCCGCAAGGCCCGCTCAACCCGCACCACCCCAATGGCCGCGGCCATATCGCCCAGGAGCTCCTGGGTCTGGGTGTTGGGCAGCCAGTGCCGCTGGGTGCTGAACAGCAGCAGCGCGCTGGCTTCGTTGCTCTGGCGCTGTATCGGGAAGATAAACAGGCTGCGCAACCCGGCCTCGACCAGCTCGGGGCGCCGGCCCGGGTATAGGTCGTAGCGCGGGATACCCACCTGCTGGCCGCTGCGCAAGCGCTGGCCCAGTTGACGGGTGATGGCTGCCTCTACCGCCAACCCAGCCCCCCAGCCAGCCTGGGCAATGGTGCGGATGGCGTGCCCTTCAAAGGCGAGCAGCCGGGCCCCCTCGGCTCCAGAAAGCCGGGAGGCTTCCTCGAGGGCGTCCCGCAGAACCACCTCCAGCGGCTGCTCGCTGGAGGCCTGCAGCAGGGTGTTGATGGCCGATAACCACAGCGACTGGCGCTCAGCCCGTTCACGCACGTACACCTCGTACAGGATGGGCGCAACGCTCGAGACGAACTGCCCGACCCAACCCACCGCGGCCGGGTCTAGCTGCTGGGCCGTTGCATGAAGGTGCAGCACCGCCCACACCTGCCGGTCTACAGCCAGGGGCAGGGTCAGGTTGGCCGGGGCTTCCTGAGCCTCGGCAGGCTGTACCCCAAGCAGCCGGGTCAGGGGATGGGGCCGGTGCGCACCCAAAACAGGCCCTGCACCACCCCCGGCAGCTCATCCTGCAGCTCGTTCAGGGTCAGCTCGAGGGCAGGGGATAAACCCCCTTTTAGCAGGCGCTCGATCAGGGAGGCCGGCACCACCGGGGGTGTTCGCTGGGCTTTCGCCTGCGAGGGGGCTCGAGACAGGCGCAAGCGGCGGGGAGGGCGTCCTTCAGACATGGTGACACCCTTTCAAATGCCGGGACGAGCACGCGGCCTGACAGGGGCAGCACGATGTACCAATTTCGCTAAAACACACCCCAATCCAGCCAAAAACATCGGTCAAAAGCATACCAAACCTCCTGGTAAATGGAACAAATAGAGGGAATTGAGGCAATATCAGCTCACATCTGCCAAACACACCACAAAGGCGCCTGCATCCCACGCCCGCTCGAGCTGATACACCACCTCCCGACCGGCATCCGAGCTGTACCGCTCCGTCAAGAAGGCAGTTACGAGCCTTCCCACAAAGAGCAGCCCCGCTGCCTCAACCCTGTGGTTGTGAAGCGCCGAGGGCAGACCACCCCTGTCCGCAATCAGAGCGGCTTCGCGGTGGGCAGGGGTTTTACTCTGTGCTTCCATAACACCTCTGGTGGTTTTCAGAATCAGAATAAAAAAACCCTCCCTGGGTAGGGTGGTGTGCATAACCGTTACGTACCAGCCCTCAAGGCCCAGGGCACCTGGTTTGGGATGGGTGGGCCTCGAGCACCGGCGCGGCGGGCCAATCGTCAGCTAAGCAACAGGGTCTTCTGGGCCGGCGGTGTTAGGATTGTTCTCGATGAACGCGGCGCCTTCCTTCGTCGGGGCCTGGCAATACGCCCCCGTGCGCGACCCCAAGCTACTTCCGATTGTAGAAAAAGTAGAGGCCGGCGAGCGCCTCACCTTCGAAGAGGGCCTGGTGCTCTACCACACCCCGGACTACAACACCCTGATGCGCCTGGCCAACCGGGTGCGCGAGCGTAAGCACGGCTCCAAAACCTACTTTGTGCACTCGCTGCGGCTCGAGTTCACCAACATCTGCTATGTGGGCTGTACCTTCTGCGCCTTTGCAGCCAGAAAGGGCGAGGCCCGGGCCTGGGACTACAGCGTAGAGGAGGTCGTAGACAAGGTACGGGAGAAGTGGGAGCCCGGCCTGACCGAGCTGCACATGTCCAGCGGCCACCATCCCAACCGCCCCTGGAGCTACTACCCCCAGATGGTGCGGGCCCTGAACGAAAACTTCCCCGGCATTCAGGTCAAGGCCTTCACCGCCGCCGAGATCGAGCACCTCTCGAAAATCAGCAAGAAGCCCACCCTCGAGGTGCTGCGCGAACTCAAGGAGGCCGGCCTGGTAGCGCTACCGGGTGGTGGGGCGGAGATCTTCGCCGAGCGGGTGCGCAAGCAGATCGCCAAAAACAAGGTCAAGGCCGAAAAGTGGCTACAAATCCACCGGGAAGCCCACAGCCTGGGCCTGCGCACCAACGCCACCATGCTCTACGGGCACATCGAGACCCTGGAAGAGCGCCTCGACCATATGGACAGGTTGCGCCAACTGCAGGACGAGACCGGGGGCTTTTATAGCTTTATCCCCCTGGCCTTTCAGCCCGACGCCAACGCCCTGGCCTTCAACCTGGGCAAGACCGAGTTCACCACCGGCCTCGACGACCTGCGCAACCTGGCGGTGGCCCGGCTTTACCTGGACAACTTCGATCACATCAAGGGCTACTGGGTGATGATCTCCTCCGACCTGGTGCAGGTCTCGCTGGACTGGGGGGTCTCGGACATTGACGGCACCATCATCGAAGAACACATCGCCCATGCCGCCGGGGCCACCTCGCCCCTGGGCCTCTCCCGCCAGAAGATGGTGCAGCTCATCCAGGCCGCCGGGCGCATACCGGTAGAGCGGGATGCGCTGTACAACGAGCTGCGCGTTTTCGAGGCGCCCATTGGCAGCGGAAGCCGCGCCACCAACTAGGCCTTCATCCCCCAACGACGCTATGTACATCCTGGGTGTTCCCCGTTACGCCAACACCGCGCCGCTCTATCACTTTCTAGACGAAGGGGATGGGGTGGCTTTTCGCTACGGCGTACCCACCGAGCTCAACCGCTGGCTTCTGGAGGGTACGGTAGACCTGAGCCTGGTCTCGTCGTACTTTTACCTCGAGCACGCAGACCAACTGCGCCCCCTACCCGACTTTAGTGTGGCCGACCTGGGCCCGGTCTACTCGGTCAATCTGTTCCACCGCGCCCCCTGGCACAAGCTAAAAAACATCGCCCTGACCACCGAAAGCGCCACCTCGGTGCGGCTTTTGCAGTACCTGCTCGAGGTCGACGGAATTCAGGCCCAGTACACCCCGGCGCAGGGGGGGCTGGAGCTCCTCGAGCGCTTCGACGCCGTGCTGCTGATTGGCGATCGGGCCATCACCACCTACTACGGCCTGCTTTCCATCATCCCCGAGTCGGTGCACCAGGTTCCCAACCAGATCGAAGGCATTCGCATCACCGATCTGTCAATGAAATGGTTCGAGCGAACCCGGCTGCCCTTTGTGTTCGGGGTCTGGGCCACCCGCCACAACGCCCCGCCTCCTCCTGAAATTGTCCGCCGGCTGCGGGCCGCTCGTTCGCTGGGCCTGGGCAACCTGGCCGCTGTGGCCGGTACCGAGGCCCAGCGCCTGGGCGTGCCCGAACGGCTGATGCAGCACTACCTGTGGAACTTCCGCTACCACCTCGAGGCCCCCGACCGGCTGGGGCTCGCAACTTTCGCCAAGGCCGTGGGCCTGCCCTACCCCGACGACTACTGGGATGTGTAGAGTCCGCCACCCCGGACGCTGGACTTTGTAACCTGGGTGGCAGAATCCCGACTAAACCACTATACATTCTGGGCCATAGCGCCTATACTCTTATTGCGAGTGATTCGCAGTAAGAGCCCACTCGTGCAAGCCAACACAAGGGGAATAGCATGGTGAACCAACTGGAAATCCGCAACCTGCATGCCAGAATCGTAGACGGCGAGACCATTCTGAACGGGGTTAACCTGGTGCTGCCCAAGGGCCAGGTGCACGCCATCATGGGGCCCAACGGGGCCGGCAAAAGCACCCTGGGTAAGATCATCGCCGGCGACCCCAGCTACGAGATCACCAAAGGCGACATCCTGATGGACGGGGAGAGCATCCTGGAGATGGAAGCCGACGAGCGCGCCCGCAAGGGGCTGTTCCTGGCCTTCCAGTATCCGGTGGAGGTTCCGGGGGTTTCCAACGCCAACTTTTTGCGCCTGGCCCTGCAGGCCAAAAAGGGCGGCGAAGTTAACTTAACGGAGTTCTACAGCAAGCTGCAAAAGGCCCTGGAGACCCTCGAGTGGGACGAGAGCATCCTGACCCGCTACCTCAACGACGGCTTCTCCGGGGGCGAGAAGAAGCGCAACGAGATCATGCACATGATGGTGCTGGAACCCACCTACGCCATCATGGACGAGACCGACTCCGGCCTGGACATCGACGCTTTGAAGGTGGTGGCCAAGGGCGTTAACGCCATGCGCGGCCCCAACTTTGGCGCGCTCCTGATCACCCACTACCAGCGCCTGCTCAACTACATCGTGCCGGATATGGTGCACGTGATGATCGATGGTCGCATCGTGACCTCGGGCGGCCCCGAACTGGCCATGAAGCTCGAGGAGCAAGGCTACGAATGGGTCAAAGAGCTGGCCGTGTCCAACTAAGCACGCCGCTGGCCCGACAGAACCAAGAAGGAGCCAAGATGTCCGATAACATCCTGATCGAAGACATTGGAAATGAATACAAGTACGGCTTTGTGGACGAGGTAAAGCCGGTCTGGAAAGCCGAAAAAGGCCTCAACCGGCGGGTGGTGGAGGCCATCAGCTACCACAAGGACGAGCCGGCCTGGATGCTCGAGTTCCGCCTCAAGGCCCTGGAAATCTACCAGTCCAAGCCCGTTCCCACCTGGGGGGCCGACCTCTCGGGCCTCAACATGGACGAGATCTACTTCTACGCCAAGCCCACCGAGAAGCGCGACGCGCGGAGCTGGGACGAGGTGCCCGAGGAGATCCGCCGCACCTACGAGAAACTGGGCATCCCCGAGGCCGAGCGCAAGGTGCTGGCCGGGGTGGGCGCGCAGTACGACTCGGAAATGGTCTACCACCAGGTCAAAGAGGAGCTCCAGCGCCTGGGCGTGATCTTCGTCTCCATCGAGGAGGGGCTCAAGCACCACGAAGACCTCTTCCGGGAGTACTTCGCCACGGTGATTCCACCCGAGGACAACAAGTACGCCGCCCTCAACTCCGCGGTCTGGTCGGGTGGGAGCTTTGTGTATGTGCCCAAGGGGGTCAAGGTGGAGCTGCCCTTGCAGGCCTACTTCCGGGTCAACACCGCCGAGCTGGGCCAGTTCGAGCGCACCATCATTGTGGTGGACGAAGGGGCCGAAGTGCACTACATCGAGGGCTGCACCGCCCCCACCTACACCACCGACTCCTTCCACTCCGGCGTGATTGAGATTGTGGTGAACCAGGGGGCCAAGAGCCGCTACACCACCATCCAGAACTGGTCGCACAACATGTACAACCTGGTCACCCAGCGGGCTTTGGTGAAGAAGGATGCCTACCACATGTGGCTGGACGGCAACCTGGGCTCCAAGGTGACCATGAAGTACCCCAGCAGCTACCTGGTGGAGGAAGGGGCCCGCTCGGACATCCTCTCCATCGCCTTTGCCAACACCGGCCAGCACCAGGACGCCGGCGGCAAGCTGATTTTCGCGGCCTCCCACACCGGCGGCTCCATCGTCTCCAAGAGCATCTCCAAAGGCTCGGGGCGCAGCAGCTACCGGGGCCTGATCAAGGTGTACGAGGGGGCCAAACACGTCAAGGTGAACGTGGAGTGCGACGCGCTCTTGATTAACGAGGAGTCGCGCACCGACACCTACCCCTACATGGAGATCGAGGACGACACCGCCACCGTGGGCCACGAGGCCACCGTGAGCCGCCTCAACGACGAGCAGATCTTCTACCTGCAAAGCCGGGGCCTGCCCGAGGACGAGGCCGCGGCCCTGATTGTGCGCGGGTTCATCGAGCCGGTGGCCAAGGAGCTGCCCCTCGAGTACGCCGTCGAGCTGAACCGGCTGATCGAGCTCGAGATGGAAGGATCGGTGGGCTAGTATGGAACTCACCTCGAGCCTTTCCCGCGACCTCGTTTTAGAGGTCTCCAAAAAACTCAACGAGCCCCAGTGGCTCCAGACCAAGCGGCTGGAGGCCTGGGAGACCTTCGTCAAGCTGCCCTACCCCACCACCCGCACCGAGGAGTGGAAGTACACCGACATCACCGAGGTGCCCTTCGAGGAGCTGCCGCTCGAGCTACCCAAAGGTGGCGTGAGCGAGATTCCCCAGGCCGTCCAAGACCGCCTGGCCCAGGCCCAGCTCTCGGGCTATGCGGTGTTCGTGGGGGCCGACCTGGTACACGTGGAGCTACCGGAGGAGTACCGGCAGCAGGGCGTTATCTTCACCAGCCTGCACCAGGCCATCGCCCAGCACCCCGAGCTGGTGGAGGCCAACCTCTTCAAGGCCGTCAACTGGCACGACCTGGTGGGCACCCAGAAGAACCGCCCCGAGAACTCCAAAATTCCCGCCCTCAACGCGGCCCTCTTCACCCACGGGGTGTTCCTGTACATCCCCAAGAACGTGGAGTTCAGCAAGCCCATCGGCGTGTTTAAGTACCTGGAAGGCGGCAGGCTTTCCGGCTCGCGCACCCTGATTGTGGGCGATGTGAACAGCCAGGCCGTCTACATCGAGGAGTACATCTCGCCGGCCAAGGTGGCCCCTTCGGTGAACACCTCCTCCACCGAGATCATCGTGGGCCCCGGGGCCAAGGTGCGCCACGCCCACATCCAGCTGCTGGGCCAGGGCTTCTACCACTTCCACCGCCAGCGGGCCCACCTCCAGCGCGACGCCGCCCTCAACGACCTGGTGGTGAACATGGGGGCCTCCATCAGCCGGGCCGAGGTGCAGTCGGAGATGCTGGGGCCGGGCTCGTCCTCGGAGATGCTGGGCCTGTACTTCACCACCGGCCAGGAGCACGTGGATCACTACACCCTCCAGCACCACGTGGCCGACCACGCCTACTCCGACGTGCTCTACAAGGGCGCGGCCAAAGACCAGAGCCGCACGGTGTACGCAGGGCTGATCAAGGTGGAGCAGGGGGCCCAGAAAACCGACGCCTACCAGACCAACCGCAACCTGCTCCTGTCGGAGGACGCCCGCAGCGACAGCGTGCCGCAGCTCGAGATCGGGGCCAACGACGTGAAGTGCTCCCACGGCTCCTCCACCGCGCCGGTGGCCCCCGAGGAGCTCTTCTACCTGATGAGCCGCGGCCTGCCGCGCCACATGGCCCAGCAGATTCTGGTCAAGGGCCACATGACCGATGTGCTCACCCGCATCCCCATCGAGCCCTTGCGCCAGTACATCGAGAGCATCATCGAGGAGAAGGTGCGGGTCTGAGTACCCCACGGGAAGCTTCGCCCCCTGGCCCATTGCGGCAAACGGTGTGTTCCTGTCCGAACACCTGATCGCGTTCCTGTGGGGGCCCCAGAATGGGGGAAAACCCGTGAATAGAACCTGTCGACCTCAATAAGCTTATGTGGATTGCCGTTGCCAAGCTCGAGGAGTTCCAGAATGGCCGCCTGGTGGTGCGGGTGGAGGGTGAGAAAACCCCGGTGCTGCTCATCCACACCGGTGAGGAAATTTTCGCCATCTCGGACATCTGCACCCACGACAAAAACCCCCTCTCCGATGGCCCGGTAGAAGGCGAGACCATCCGCTGCACCCGCCACGGGGCCAAATTCAACCTGCGCACCGGCAAGGCCACCCTGCCCGCACCCCGCCCGGTCAAGGCCTACAAGGCCCGGCTGGAGAACGGGCAGGTCTGGCTCGAGGTCTGACCCGCAGGTAGGGCGACGCCCCCTCGGCCTCGAGGGGGTGTTTGCATTAGGCCACCCAAGCGATGCAACGACCCGATCCGCCCGGGGAAAAGGTGCACATGTGCTGGAGTTAACGCTGCGTTGGGCTGGGTCTGGCCGCTTGAGATGATCCGGCCTGACTTAACGGTCAAATTTGAACTTCTCCTGGGAAAGGGGCGCTATCCTTAAGTCTGCTGAATGCTGGGGAGGTAACCCCCCAAGCACCAGACAGGAGTCCATAAAATGCTTTCAAGTCCGCCTGTAACACGCAAAGATGGAATCCTGATCATGGATTCGCGCCATGCGATTGGCGCCCCGCAGCAGCATCAGGGCCTTCTGACGGTGTGGAACAGGCTCTACAAAATGGGCAGCCTCTACCTCGATCTGTCGCTCAAGCGCAACGAAAGCGGAGCCTTCCTGGTAGGGCAGGTGATCAGTGCGGCGCAAAAACCAGCGGCGTGGCGCGTCACCCTGCACGCGCCCGGCTATAGCCGCAGCAGCCCAATTAATGAATACGGAAACTTCCGGATACAGATCCCAGGCAAGGGCGGGCTCGAGCTTGAACTCACACTGGAAAACGAGGCCTTCTGGGTGCCTGGGCTGGATGTGTAGCGGCCCGGCCGCCGGGTATTTATAGAACTTCGATTCTCGGTTCCAGGCGGTGTGCTGGCGTACAACCCAACCCCCCTTTCAAGAGGCCTGGGTCGAGCGTCGGACGATGAGGGTGGGCTCAAAGCGCCGGGCTCGAGGACTGCCTTTGTAGCCCCGGATGCGATCGAGCAACAGGCGGGCCGCCTCGGCCCCCATGGCCTCAATGGGCTGGGCCAGGGTCGAGAGGCCCCGGGCTTCAGTCCAGGGGTGCCCATCAAAGCCCAGCAAGCGCACCTCCTCGCCGACCTCGAGCCCCTGCCGCTCGGCCTCTTCCAGCACCCCCAAAGCCAGTAGGTCAGCCCCGGCGAAGATGTTGTAGGGCGGTTTGGACTGCCGCATGAAGTGTTGCAAGGCCAGCCGCCCGCCTTCGGCAGAGAAGCGCGATTTGAAGACGTGGGCCCTGGGCAGCCTGCGCCCAGCCTGCTCGAGCCCATCCCGGAACCCGGCCACCCGTTCCTGCCCAACGGTATTGCGCATAACCTCGTCGAGCTCTTCTTGCATCTGGATGGCAAAATGCGCGCCGGGAAACTGGGCCAGGTGGGCCGCGGCCATGCGCCCGCCCAGGTAGTTGTCCACATAGGCCGAGTCGTAGCGGGTGCTGTGCGCGTCCACCAGCACCACAGGGCGCTCGGTGGGGAATTTCTGGTCGGGTAGGAGATGCGCCAGGCCTTGCGAAGCCACCAGCAGCCCATCGGTTTGATACGCCAGCGAGCGGCTTTCCAGGTAACGCTGCAAACGCTGGGGTGAGAAAATGGGGAAAAGCGCAATCTCGTAGCGCTCCTCGCTCAGCACCTGCTCGATGCCCTCGAGCAGCCGGTTATAAAACTCGGTGGAGATCACCGGCAGGATGAGCGAGACGGTATAGCTGCGCCCCCCAGCCACCCGCCGGGCATGCGGGTTGGGGCTGTAGCCCAGGCTGGCCATGGCTTCCAATACCCGCTCGCGGGTCTCCGAGCGAACCGAGGGATGGTTGTTGAGTACTCGACTGACTGTTCCGATTCCAACTTTGGCTAGGTGCGCGACTTCGTGAATGGTGGGTTTGCGTTTGGCCACGTAAGTTTCCTCTTCTGCATGGAAGCCTTTTATAAGCCAAATATAGTCTATACCCCAATTCGGGAAAGCCATCCACCCCATTGTTCCGCACTGCCCCACCAGAAGGCGCCAGGCGGGGTCGCGCTCCATCAACTTGAGGAGGCCATAGCCCAGGAGCACCGCATAGAGGTGAAAGACC
>Ga0209479_1000803_pt1 | contig 41748 bp, 27 predicted proteins | sample DewCreD2012metaG_2_FD_184112 | JGI IMG/M metagenome (GOLD analysis project Ga0209479, IMG submission 184112) | Hot spring sediment bacterial and archeal communities from British Columbia, Canada, to study Microbial Dark Matter (Phase II) - Dewar... ...
AACAAGTTGTTGCATCGTTTGGCGGCGTGCTTGCGGGACGGTCGCTGTTACGTGTCTGAGTATATGCCCGCTGTGGGGGGGTAGCGGCTGGTAGCCCTTGACAAACAACATAGACTTCAGCATGACAGTAAATCGGGTCCGCAGTCGTTGAAAAATGCATGGGCCGTCAGGTGCCCATCGCAACTGCGTAAGTCCTAACCTCCTTATCCGCCTGGGTTGAGTGGACGACTCACCTGAGGTTCGCCCTCGAACCCGCCTTGGGCACCGCCACCCGGAGCGAAGTGAAGGTTCTCCTTCTGGACGCCCTGTTCGTTCCCCTGCAGGAACCCCGTTTATCGGAAGAGAAACCTACAGTCGTCATCACCAGTTTGTTCAGGAGGTGAGGAGAAGGCATCCATGCTGAAACATCCCGAACTGACCCTGGCGCGTGTGGAGCGTTTTATTCGAAATGAGCTCCAGCCTCGAATCTGGGCTTCGCAGGTAGCAATGCAGGCGGGAGTGTACCGCCCGAGCGGCAATATCTCGCCAGGCGATGCTCCCAGACAGGTATATACTCCCGTGCAGCCGGGCTACACGTGGGGACCGATATGGAGCGATGCGTGGTTCCGGTTTACCGCGGTGGTTCCCCCGGAATGGCGCGGGCAAACGGTATGCGCCCTGATCGACTGCGGTGCGGAGGCGGTGGTGTGGGTAGGCGATGACCCGAAACAGGGCATCGACGAAAACCACCGCGAGTATTTGCTGACCGATTCGGCGATTGGCGGCGAGGAGATAACCCTTTATGTACAGGCGACGGGCATGAACCCTTACGTCAGCGTGGATGCCAGACCTGTCGAGCCTCCTCCCAACCCCTTCACCTTCCGCTACGCCAATCTCGCGGTGTGGGATCGGGAGATAACCGCGCTCTTTTTCGACATGCAGGTTGCTCTGGAGGTGTTGAAGGAACTGCCTGCAAACGAGCCACGCCGGGCGCAGCTGCTTTACGCGCTGAACGAGGCGGTGAACGCTTTTGACCCCAGCGACCGCGGTAGCATCGCCCGTTGCCGACAGATTGTCGCGCAGACTTATAACAAACCCGCCTGCCCGTCAGCCCACCAGATTAGCGCCATCGGACACGCCCACATCGATACCGCCTGGCTGTGGCCCCTCGAGCGCACCCAGCAAAAGTGCATCCACACCTTCGCTACGGCAGTGCGCCTGATGGAGATGTATCCCGAGTACAAGTTCATCTGCTCGCAGGCACAGCAATACGCATGGGTCAAGGAGCTGGCGCCACGGCTGTACGAGCGCATCAAGCAGAAAGTGCGCGAGGGGCAGTGGGAGGTCGCCGGCTCGATGTGGGTGGAAGCGGACTGTAACATCACCGGCGGCGAGTCGCTGGTGCGACAGATACTGTATGGCAAGCGGTTCTGGATGCAGGAGTTCGGCATCGAGACCATAGACCTTTGGCTGCCCGATGTGTTCGGCTACGCGGCTTGTCTGCCGCAAATCCTGAAGAAAGCGGGCATCCGCTACTTTATGACGCAAAAGATTAGCTGGAATCAGGTGAACAGGTTCCCGCATCACACGTTCCTGTGGCAGGGCATTGACGGCACGCGCATCTTCACCCACTTCCCGCCCGCAGACACCTACAACGGCAACATGACACCGCGCGAGCTGATGTATCACGTGCGTAACTTCAAAGAGCACGACCGCGCCACGCGCGCGCTTTACATCTACGGTTATGGCGACGGCGGCGGCGGTCCCACTGCGCAGATGCTGGAATATGCTCGTCGCCTGCGCGACGTGGAAGGGATGCCGCGCGTGACCCTGGAGTTCGCCCGCGAGTTCTTTGCCAAAGCGGAAGCGGAGGCAAAAGACCTGCCCGTCTGGGTGGGGGAGCTGTATCTGGAGCTGCATCGCGGTACCTACACCACGCAGGCACGCAACAAGCGCCACAACCGCAAAAGCGAGTTCCTGCTGCGCGAGGCGGAGTTCCTTGCCTGCGTGCGTCCCGATGGATTGCGAAACTACCCCGCTCCGCAGCTGGAGCGCGCCTGGAAACTGGTGCTGACGAACCAGTTCCACGACATCATCCCGGGCTCGTCGGTGAACGAGGTGTATCGCGACTCCGAGCGCGACTACGCAGAAGTCAGAGCAATCGGCGAACGCATCGTGGAAGAGTCACTGCGGGCTATCGGCGAAACGGTGAACACCCAGGGGATGCACACTCCGCTTCTGGTGGTGCGCACTCTTCCGCCTCCCTCTTCTGCCCAGCTGCTGGAGGTGCGCATTCCCGATGGGTTCACGCCGCGCTCCGCTCGCTGCGGCGAGGACGTGATGCCCGTGCAGATTGTGGAGCGAGAAGGACAGCGTTACGCCCTTCTGGAGGACGTCGGGAGCTCGGAGGAGTACTCCTTCTCCGTGTACGACCTGCGCGAAGAGGGTTGCCCCGAAGAGCCGGAAATAACTGTCTCGCCTCGTGTACTGGACAACGGCATCCTGCGGGTAGAGTTCGACGAGCATGGGCTGATGACCCGCATCTTCGACTATGAACACCGGCGCGAGGTGCTGGCTGCCGGCGAAAAGGGCAATCAGCTGCAGCTATACGAAGACAAACCGCTCTTCTGGGATGCGTGGGACATCGACATCTTCTATCAGGAGAAAGGGCGCGTGTTGACCGAACTGGAATCGAAGGAAGTGGTGGAGGCAGGCCCCCTGCGCGGGGCGGTGCGCTTCACCCGACGGTTCGGTAACTCCTGTGTGGTGCAGACGGTGCGCCTCGCAGCGGGGAGCCGCCGCATCGATTTCGTCACCGAAGTGGACTGGCACGAGGAGTACAAACTGCTGAAGGTGGCTTTCCCCGTCGCGGTCAACAGCCAGAGGGCTACCTATGAGATACAGTACGGTCACGTGGAGCGACCCACCCACTATAACACCAGCTGGGACATGGCGCGCTTCGAGGTCGCCGCGCAGAAGTGGGTGGACCTCAGCGAGCATGGCTACGGCGTCGCACTTTTGAACGACTGCAAGTACGGGCACGACGTGTTCGGCAACACGTTGCGCCTCACGTTACTGCGCGCCCCCAAAGCGCCCGACCCCGAAGCGGACATGGGGCATCACCAGTTCACCTACTCCCTGTTCCCGCACGCGGGTAGCCCGCAGGAAGGCGGCGTCATCGAGGAGGCGTACTGGCTGAATAACCCGCCGCGCACGCTGCTACTACCTGCAGGCAAATCGGCAGGGCAGGATACCGAAGGCAAGTTCTTCTGGGTGGACCGCGACGGGGTGATTATCGAGGCAGTCAAGAAGGCGGAGGACGAGGAGGCGATAGTGGTTCGGCTGTACGAGGCGTACCACTCGCGGGGCGAGGTGACCGTAACCACCAGCCTGCCCGTTCGAGAGGCGGTGCTATGCGACCTGCTGGAGCGCGACCTCCAGCCGCTGCCGCTGGAGAACGGCTCGTTCACCGTACAGATACGGCCCTTTGAGGTGGTGACCGTCAAGCTGCGGTAAAACAAGCCGCAAACATTCTGCGACGTGCGTCTTCAGGCGGACGTCGCCACATCACAATCAGGAGGAAAACACATGGCTAAGAGGTCGCAAGAGGCTCCGTTCGTGCGGTGGAGCCGACGAACGGGCGAGCTCATGCTGGGAAACGCGGCTCTGCAGCTGCATATTCGCACTCGCGATGGGTTGAACCCCTGCCGTCTGGTGCAGCGCCGAACTGGCCGCGTGTACGCCGACGGCGATTACTGCTACGTCAGTCCCGATACTCCGTTGCCCCCAATTCAAGAGCCTCCGCAGATAGGGCAGCTGGAGGACGGAACCTATCGCGTGACCCTTCGCGCCCGCATCGATACCTTGCTGGTGGAACACGCCTTTCGGGCGACAGCCTCGGCGCTGGAGGAGCAGTTGACGGTGACGAACGCAGGGGAGCAACCGCTCGACCTGCGTGATGCCGTTTTTGGCTTCACCAGAAACCTGCTGGAAGGTGAATCTCTGTGCGCGGACTTGCAGGGCAGTCGCTTTTACCCCATCCCATACCGCAGGGAGCCGTTCAACGGTCAATTTCTGGACATGACAGCGGACGATCTGCTGTCGCGACAGGGTGGCTTCTACTTCTGGTCGTTTGACATGGTGCCGCAGCTTATCCTCACCGTCGCCTTCGGGTCAGAGGCATGGGCATGGGTGGACGCGGACGCAGAACACGCCCTCCTCATCGCCAAGCACAACCCCGACGCGATGGAGTGGTCTCTGCTGCAGCCGTTCCAGCGCGAAGGCAAAACTTATCTGCGTTTCGGTGGGGCGGGGTTATGGAAACTGGGTGACCCCGAACCCGTTGCACAACTCGACCCATGGCAGAGCTTCCGCTTTGGGGTGACCCGCTTCGTCGCGTGCGAAGGCGGCTGGAAGGGCGCGTTCTACGTGTTTCGCGAGTGGACGGAAACGCTGGGGCATCGATTTCCCGCAAACTACGACCCGCCCGTGCACTGGAACGAACTCTACGACAACCCGCTGTGGTGGGGACCTGACACCCCCGAGCGACGGCAGGAGGTCTATCAGCTGTCCGATATGGAGGCGGAAGCGGAGAAAGCCGCCGAAATAGGCTGCGAGGCGCTGTATCTGGACCCGGGCTGGGATACTCTGTTTGCCTCCTCGGTATGGGCGGAAGACCGGCTGGGCACACAGCGGGATTTCGTCAGATGGCTGGAGGAGCGTTACGGTATGCGCCTGGCGTTGCACAATCCACTGGCAGCGTGGTGCGACATCAACGGCTACCCGATGGAGGCGCGTCGGAAGGACAAGGATGGTCAGGTTCTACCTGCCCTGTGTAGTGCATCGCCCGCCTATCTTCAGACAAAAGCAGAACGCCTGGTGCAGCTGTGCCGGGACGGGGCTTCGTTCCTGATGTACGACGGAGCGATGTTCACGGGCGAGTGCTACGACGAGTCGCACGGGCATTCCCTGCCCCTCACTCGTCATGAGCACTGTATGGCGATATTGCAACTCTTGCAGGCAGTCAAGCGTGAGTTTCCGCAGGTACTGATTGAATTACACGACCCAGTAGTCGGCGGTTCGATGATACGGTATGCACCCACCTACTTCTTACATGCCCTGCCCGGTTCGTCCGACGAACTCTGGGGCTACGAGTACATGTGGGAAACGATGGATGACCTGCGCAGCGGGCGGTCGTTGAGCCTGTATTACGTCAATCTCGCCTATTCCATCCCGATTTACCTGCATATCGACCTGCGTAAGGATAACGAACACGCGCTGGTGTTCTGGTGGTATGCCAGCACCTGCAGGCACCTGGGCGTGGGGGGCAAACACCCGGACCCGAAGGTTTGGGAAGCGCACAAGCGAGCCATGCAGACATACCGTTCGCTGAAGCCGTTCTACACGCGGGGCACCTTTTATGGTATCGACGAAACCGTTCACGCGCATACCCTGTGGAGTAAAAACCTCCCTGCACAGGGCACGGTTGCCGTGTTGAACGTCTTCAACCTCGCCGAGACCGAGGTGGAGCGAGAGATTCGGTTTCACCTGAGCGATATCGGCTTGCCGGAAGGGCTTTCTGTGCGTGCGACGGACGCGCCGTGTCATCAGCGGGACGCACAGATTACCCTGTGGGCGCGCCTGCCAGCGTTGGGGCACCAGTTGATAAGCCTGGAGGTCAGCGAGTAGTCACGGGGCATTTGTTTGCAGTATGGGCAGGTACTTGCAACCAATGCGCTGTTGCTGTTATAATGCGCTCGAAAAAAAAAGTGCGAAAATTTTCGGCGGCAACCCTAAAGTTTTCCTGAAGGTTTGCCGATAATCCGATTGACAGGCGGATCCGATAAAGGCAAACCCACAGAAATGTGGGGGCGCAAAGCTATGGGGTCTAAGTCCCGACGAGGGTCGGGATATGATCGCCCGGCTGCCGAAGTTCTGCCCAACGACACGGCGCATCTTCGCAGGGCGTCGTCGTAGGAGGCAGGATTGCTATGAAAATCTCGCTGGACGAGTACAGCCGGGTGTTGCAGTTAAGCCGCACGGGCAGGGTGGGGGAGGCAGTGGTGTCTGCCCCGCCATCGGTCGACGCTCAACGGGACGTACCTCCCGCCGCTGTGGTGGAGCTGTCTCCGCGCGCCCAGGAAATCCGGCAGATTAAGTTTCTTCTGGATGACATCCCGGACGTGCGCGAGGAGATGGTGCAGGAGCTTCGCCAGAAGATTGAAGCGGGAGAGTACCACGTCTCGGCTGCGGAGATTGCGGACCTTATCGTTCGTCGCACGGTCGCGGACAACGTGCGGTAGTCTGCACCCCGGACCACCCCGATATGGGTGAGCCGTTTTTTCGGATCAGGAGCCTGGTAAGCGGGGGCGTAGTGGTACGCCCCCGCTTATGCTTTTATATCATCCGCTTGTAGGAACCGAGTACCTTGACGTAGTTAGCGCGTTCGAACGCGGCGGGTTCGGCTACCTTCTGGTGGCTGACACTGCCAATCATCTGCTGGACGGAGGAATATTCGTGTTCCTCCATCCACATCTGCATCTCCTGCAGAATCTGCCCGACGCGCTCTACTCCGTTCTCTAACAGCTCGGAAGCCATCATCGTCACTTTCGCGCCCGCCATCAGTCCCTTCAACACATCCTCATAAGTGTGGACGCCGGTGGTAATCGCCAGATCGGCGGGCACTCGCCCGTAGAGGATAGCCACCCAGCGCAACGGCAGACGCAGCTCGTCCGAGTCGCTGAGCACCAGATGGGGCACAGCTTCCAGATTCTCGATATCGATATCCGGCTGGTAGAAGCGGTTGAACAGCACCAGCGCGTTGGCGCCCGCTTCCGCCAGCTGTTTTGCCATATTTGGGATGGAGCTGAAGAAGGGCCCTATCTTCACCGCCAGAGGGATTTTCACTTCCTGGCGTATCGCTTTGACCACGTCGGTGGTCAGCTGCTCGACAGCGGCACCGGTCATCTCCGGGTTTGTAGGCAGGTAGTACACGTTCAGTTCCAGCGCATCTGCTCCCGCCTCCTCAATCATCCTGGCGTATTTCACCCATCCACCTGAAGAGACACCATTCAGACTGCCGATGACGGGAATGTCCACCGATTCCTTCGCTTTGCGGATGAGATTGAGGTACTCGTCGGGTCCCACGTTGTAATCGCCCAGGTCGGGGAAGTAGCTAAGCGCTTCGGCGTAGCTGTCGGTGCCGTGTGTCAGGAAGTAATCGAGCGCGAGGCTCTCGGTGGTGATTTGCTCTTCAAATAGCGAGTGCATCACTACTGCGCCGATGCCCGCCTCCGCCATCCTGCAAACGCCTTCCACTTTGTACGACAGCGGCGACGAAGAGGCAACCAGCGGGTTTCGCAGATTCAAACCCATGTACGTTGTGCTCAAATCCATGGCTATAGTCCTCCTGAAATCTCTATTCCGTCACAGATGGGGAAGGGGGTTGGCAAGTGCCAACCCCGGCATTTTCTACTTTGTGCCTTCGGCGTTTTTGCCTGCCAGCATGCGGTAGAAGCGCCACCGCTCCTCGATCACCTGCTGCGCCTGCTGCAGCAACCGCTCGGCAGCTTCGGGATTGGACTGCATCAGGATGCGGTAACGCCCTTCCTTGGAGGCGTACTCCTTGAACGGAATGGTCGGTCCGCTCGAGTCGAGCTGGAACGGGTTCTCGCCCTGTGCTGCCAGCAGCGGGTTGTAGCGATAGAGCGGCCAGTAGCCGGAATCTACCGCCAGCTTCTGCTGGACGTGTCCCTTGCTCATGTCGATGCCGTGTGCGATACAGTGGCTGTAGGCGATGATGATGGAGGGCCCAGGATATGCCTCCGCTTCCTGGAACGCCTTCAGCGTCTGCAGCTCGTTCGCGCCCATCGCCACCTGTGCGATGTAGATGTTCCTGTAGTGCGTCAGCATCATGCCCAGGTCTTTCTTGGCGGTGGGCTTGCCCCCCGCGGCGAAGCGGGCAACCGCTCCCATCGGCGTGGACTTGGACGCCTGTCCGCCCGTGTTCGAGTACACTTCGGTGTCCAGCACGAGCACGTTGAGGTCCTCCCCGCTGGCAAGGACATGGTCCAGTCCGCCATAGCCGATGTCGTACGCCCACCCATCGCCACCGATAATCCAGACGCTCTTGCGCACCAGCATATCGGCAACGGCGAGCAGGTCGCGCACTTTCGGCTCGCTTTTGCCTGCCAGCTTCTCCTTCAGCTTCGCCACACGTTCGCGTTGCGCGTAAATGCCCGCCTCATCCGACTGGTCGGCGTTGAGCAGAGCGTTGACCAGTTCGTCATCGGCAATCACGGGTCGCAGCTCCTCCAGCAGCTGGCGCGCGTAGGCGTTCTGGCGGTTGATCGCCAGCCTCATACCCAGCCCAAACTCGGCGGTGTCCTCAAACAGAGAGTTGTTCCAGGTGGGACCTCTGCCCTCGCTGTCGGTGGTGTACGGAGTCGTGGGCAGGTTACCGCCGTAGATGCTGGAGCAACCCGTGGCGTTGGCAATGTAGAGCCGGTCGCCATACAACTGGGTGAGCAAGCGCACATACGGGGTTTCGCCACACCCTGTGCAACCGCCGTTGAACTCGAACAACGGGCGCAGCAGCTGCACGTTCTTGATGTTATTGAATCGCAGGCTGTCGTGCTTCGGCACATCGGGAAGGCTCAGGAAGAACTCCCAGTTCGCGCGCTCCTGTTCCCGCAGCGGGATTTGGGGACGCATGTTGAGCGCCTTGCGCGAACTGTCGCTCTTGTCCTTCGCCGGACAGACCTCCACGCACAGCTGGCATCCCGTACAGTCTTCCACAGCGACCTGAATGGTGAACATTTTATCGGGCAGCTCACGCCACTTGGCGGGGGCCGCCTTGAAGGTCGCCGGGGCGTTCGCCAGCAGTTCTTTATCGTATACCTTTGCGCGGATGGTGGCGTGCGGACAGAGGTATACGCACTTGCCGCACTGAATGCACAGGTCGGGTTCCCAGACGGGCACTTCCAGTGCGATGTTGCGCTTCTCCCACATCGCGGTGCCTGTGGGATACGTGCCATCCACCGGGAACGCGCTCACCCGCAACAGGTCGCCTCGCCCTGCCATCAGCTCTGCCGTCACGCGCTTGACAAAATCCGGCGCGTGGTCGGGAACCACTGGCGGGCGGTCAAAGGTGCTGGTGACCTGCCCGGGTACTTTCACTTCGAACAGGTTCTCGAGCGCGGCATCGACCGCGGCGAAGTTCTGCTGCACCACAGCCTCTCCACGTCGCCCGTAGGTCTTGCGGATGGCTTCCTTAATCTTGGCGATGGCTTCATCGCGCGGAAGCACACCGCTGATGGCGAAGAAGCAGGTCTGCATGATGGTGTTGATGCGCACACCCAGTCCCACCCGCTTCGCGACGTCGTATGCGTTGATGACGTAGAACTTCAGCTTCTTGTCGATAATCTGCTGTTGCACCGAACGCGGCAGATGGTCCCAGACCTCTTCGGGACCGTACGGGCTGTTGAGGAGGAACGTCGCACCTTCATCTGCCATCTCCAGCACGTTGTAGCGCTCGAGGAAGTGGAACTGGTGGCACGCCACGAAGTTCGCCCGCTGAATCAGGTAAGTGCCCAGAATGGGGCGCGGACCGAAACGCAGGTGCGATACCGTAACCGCTCCCGACTTCTTGGAGTCGTACACGAAGTAACCCTGCGCCCAGTTGGGTGTCTCCTCACCGATAATCTTGACAGAGTTCTTGTTTGCGCCGACGGTTCCGTCTGCACCCAGTCCCCAGAACACCGCACGCACCACATCGGGCGCCTCGGTGCTGAAGTTGGGGTCGACATCGAGGCTGGTGTGCGTGACGTCGTCGATAATGCCCACGGTGAAGTGGTTCTTGGGCGTTTCCTTCGCCAGTTCATCGTAGACGGCTTTGACCATCGCCGGCGTGAACTCTTTGGAGGACAGCCCATATCGCCCGCCGATGACGCGCGGCACGCGCTCGAAGGGCAAGGTTCCTTCCATCATTGCCTCGCCCAGCGCGGTGACCACGTCCTGATACAGCGGTTCGCCCAGCGCGCCCGGTTCCTTCGTGCGGTCCAGCGCGGCGATAGCCCGGACGGTGGGCGGCAGGGCTTTCATGAAGTGCTCGCGCGAGAACGGGCGATACAGGCGCACCTTGATCAAGCCTGCCTTCTCGCCTTTCTCCACCAGCACGCGCACCGTTTCTTCAGCGGTGCCGCAGCCCGATCCCATCATGACGATGACGTACTCGGCGTCGGGCGCACCCACGTAATCGAAGAGGTGATACTCCCTGCCCACAATGCTGGCGAACTTGTTCATTGCCTTCTCCACGATGCCCGGCGTCGCGGCGTAGAAGGGGTTGATGCGCTCGCGCGACTGGAAGAAGGCATCGGGGTTCTGGGCGGTGCCGCGGATGATAGGACGGTCGGGGCTCATTGCCCGCTCACGGTGGGCGCGCACCAGGTCGTTGTCTATCATGGCGCGCATGTCGTCTTCCGTAATCTGCTCGATCTTGCGCACTTCGTGTGAGGTGCGGAAGCCGTCGAAGATGTGCAGGAAGGGCACGCGCGCCTCCAGAGTCGCCGCCTGGGCAATGAGCGCGAAGTCCATCACTTCCTGCGGGTCGTTGGAGAAGAGCATCGCCCAGCCGGTGGAACGGCACGCCATCACGTCGCTGTGGTCACCGAAGATGGAGAGCGCATGTGTGGCGACCGTTCGCGCGGCGATGTGGAACACCGTGCTGGTGAGCTCGCCCGCGATTTTGAACATGTTGGGAATCATCAACAGCAGTCCCTGCGCGGAGGTGAAGGTGGTCGTCAATGCGCCCGCCTGCAACGCTCCGTGCACGGCACCTGCTGCCCCCGCTTCCGATTGCATCTCGACGACCTGCGGTACAGTGCCCCACACGTTGGGGATGCCTTTCGCTGCCCACTCGTCGCTCAGTTCGCCCATGGGGGAAGAGGGGGTGATGGGGTAAATCGCAATCACTTCGTTGGTGCGGTAAGCGGTATATGCCGCTGCTTCGTTACCGTCTAGCGTAATATACGAACGTGCCATCGTCGTATCCCTTTCTGTGTAGCGTTGTCCGTTGCACACCAGGACAGGTGCGTGTTTCAGGGGGGTGACACGTAACCTGCCTGATTCCGTGCGTCGCTGTGATTCAGTTGCTTCAACCAATATAGTACACCAACTTCTCCCATTTGAAAAGGGTACAAGGTGATTTTTGCAATCATCATAGCCTAAGCAACCACTCTGTCTGGAAAAAAGCAGGCTGTCAGGCGGATGTGGGCGATAACCAGACGTCCAACAGGAGTATTTCCAACACTCCAAGAACTTGTAACTTCGGGAAGGGGAGTTCAGATGCCTGTGCAGGCAGCCACCATATTTCTTGCCACCGTCAGCGGCAACTATCGCGAGGGCTTTCACCGCCTCGCACGGGAATATGAACGCGCCCACCCCGGCGTGCGGGTGAAGGTGCAGGTGATGCCCGTGAACGGCTACGAGACCTGGCTGCGCACGCAAATCCCCGGCGCGGGCGACAAAGCCCCCGACCTCTTCAACGCCAACTTTGCCTGGGGAATGTACGAGAAGGGATTGCTGGTGAACCTGGCGCCCTACCTGCAACGGCGCAATCCCTACACGGGCAAGGCGTGGATAGAAACTCTGAACCCGCAGTTTATCGAGAAGTTTAAAACCGCAGGCGGCGTCTCGTTCGTCACCGTCGACTTCGTGGAGATCGGTTTCTACTACAACGCAACCCTCTTCCACAAGCTGGGGTTACAGCCTCCCCGCACATGGGAGGAGATGCTGACTCTGGCGGAGCGCATCCGTGCGGCGGGCTACCTGCCGTTTGCCGTGCCGGGCAACGCCGATTCCTACTGGTCGGGCACGGTGGGCTGGATTGTGCGCTTTTTCACCGATGCCTACACGCGCCACTGGGTGCCTCTGGTGATGTCGCGCCCGGGCGACTGGGACTATGACCCCACGCGCAACGCCAGCTTCCGCCTGAACCTGAGCGACCCGTATAACGACTCGCTGGTCATTGTCAACGGCGAGCGGTTGCTGGACGCGGTGCGCAGGCGCATCATCCGTTTTGATAGCGAGCGTTTCGCCGAGCTGTACGCGCACATCAAGACGTTCTCGCGCTACTGGCAGAGGGGTTTTCACGGTGCGAACTCGGTGACCGCGTACAATCTGTTCCTGACGGGGCGCGCCGCCATCCTGCTGGAAGGCTCGTGGCTCATCGGCGATTTGATGCAGGACATGGCAGACCTGCCGCCTCGGGCGCGTTTTGACTGGGGCATCTTCGCGGTGCCTCCGCTCACCGCCTCGCGCTTCCGGGTGCCTCCGTTCCGCGGCGTGGGCGGACCGGGGCTGGTGCTGGGCGTGGTGAAAAAGAACCCACAACAGACGCAGCGCGTGATAGACTTCCTGATGTTCCTGACCAGTCCACAGGGCGCACAGATACTGGTGGATGAAGCGGTACGAAACCGCCGCCCTCTCAGCGGCCCGATGCTCATCCCCGGCGTCAAAATGCCGCCTGAACTGCAACGATACTATCGCCCCTTCGAGGGTAGAGGTTTCGAGAAGCTCTCTTTCCGCGGGCTGATGGACGAGCAGGAGTCCGTGTGGCAGTGGACGGTGTGGGCGCAGCGATACATGGAAGGGCGCATCTCCCTGCGGGAGTTTCTGAACCGCTATCAGCGACTGATGGAAGAGGCGGTGCCGCGCGTGATTGCCATGCAGAAACTGGACATGAATCCCCGTACGAAGGACACACCCTCATGAGCCGACGACGCACTTCTATCGTGGTCATTGCGCTGATGCTCGCGCCGACGCTGGTGTTGCTCGCGCTGTTTAACTACTATCCGGCGGTGCTGGGTTTGTCGCGTGCCTTCACGCGGTGGGAGACTGGTGAGGAACCGCAGTGGATTGGTCTGGGTAACTTCGTGGCGATGTGGCATGACGAGTTCCTGCGCCTCAGCCTGCGCAACCTGCTTATCCTGCTGGTGGCGAACGTGTTGAAAACGCTCACCATGCCCCTGCTGGTGGCGGAACTGCTGATGAGCCTGCGCTCGCCGCGCTGGCAGTATATCTTGCGCACCGCCTTCATCCTGCCGATGGTGGTGCCCGGCATGGTCACGATGTTGCTGTGGAGCTTCATTTATGATGGCAGTGTCGGCCTGCTGAATCAGATACTGGAGACGTTGGGCATGGGCGGGCTGACCCGTTCGTGGCTGGGCGATTCGGGCACCGCGCTGTGGGCGATTATCGGCATTGGCTTTCCTTGGGCGGGCGGGCTGGCGCTGCTCATCTATCTCGCTGGTCTGAACGCCATCTCGGGCGACGTATGGGATTCCTGCCAGGTGGATGGGGTGATGGGCTTGCGACGGGTCTGGTATGTGGACCTGCCGCTGCTGTTGCCGCAGGTGCGTCTGCTGGTGATTCTGACCCTCATCGGCACGTTGCAGGACTTCGGCAGCATCCTGATTCTCACTGGCGGCGGTCCTGGACTGGCAACGCACGTACCCGCACTCCATATGTACTTTCAGGCTTTTCGCTTCGGGCACATGGGCTATGCCGCCGCCATCGGACTGACGCTGTTCGTGGCGATTTTCACACTGTCCCTGCTGAATCTGCTCTGGGGCAGGAGGCTGGAGAAACAGATATGACGAAGAGACGACGAAAGGTGCGTTTGGCGGAGGTGCTGGCGGCGGTGGTGCTGATGGTGCTGCTGGCGCTATCGCTGCTGCCGTTTGTGATGATGCTGTTGCTCTCGCTGAAGACCAACGCCGACATCTTCACGCGCTTCTGGGGGCTGCCGCAGCCTGCCCGCTGGGATTTCTACCGCGAGGCGGCGGTTGCGCTGAAAGGCTACCTGCTCAACACGCTCATCATCGTTGTGGTAGTGGTTCCAGGTGTCCTGCTGCTGAGTTCGCTATCGGGCTACGCGCTGGCACGGCTCCATTTTCGTGGACGCGATGCGGTCTTCGCGCTGATCCTTGCGCTGCTGGTGGTGCCGGGTATCCTGACCCTAATACCCACCTACGCCCTGGTGCAGGGTATGGGACTGCTCAACACGCGCTGGGCGTTAATCCTGCCCTATCTGGCGGGCGGACAGGTGCTGGGCGTGGTGCTGTGCCGAACCTTTTTCGCGAGCCTGCCCGACGAGCTGTTTGAAGCCATGCGGCTGGACGGCGCGGGCGATTTGCAGATTTACCGTTACCTTGTCCTGCCGCTCTCGCTGCCCACGCTGGCGACCATCGCCATCATGAGCACGCTGGGCATCTACAACGACTACATCTGGCCCCTCGTGACCATCAGCGATAGCAGCCTGCAGACCTTCACGGTGGGTGTCACGCGCTTCGCGGGCGAGTTCAATCTGGACTACGGACCCACACTGGCGGGCTACGTGATTGGTAGCCTGCCGCTCATCGTGCTGTTTGCGGTGGGGATGCGCGCCTTCGTGCAGGGGGTCACCAGCGGCGCCCTGAAGGCATGAGGGTTGCCAAGACAAGGACCTTTCCTTTATATGGTTAAAAGTTACGCAGTTGAAGGACTTTTCGGAATTGTGCGATGTAGAACGGCATCCGTTTATTTTATGCGCCTGATCGGCGTCTATGGAATGTATCACCCTCAAATCGTTTTAATCTCACTGAGACTGATGCATTTTCGGTTAACGATGAAGCATTTTTCTGCCGGGTACATAGCGCGCGCCGCGCCCTTTGCCTTCTTTTTCCAGGAATCCATACTCGGAGAGACTTTGTAGCAAGCGACAGGCTCGGATCCTCGACACGCCCAATACCCTTCGAACATCCTCATTTTTGACAAAGCCTTTTTCCTGCAAAATCGGCTCAATAGACACAAACTCAGGCGGCTTCTCAAGCGCGACCATTTGGGCTTTAGTAACGAGCTCGTAGACACGTCCTTGCGGCTTGGTGAGTCGAACGATACCCTTGCGGATGAGGTCTTTGATATCCTTGCTGGCAGTATAGACGTCCACGCCGACGAGCTTTTGATAGGCTCGGCTGGTGAACTGGTCTCCATGTTCGTGCGCATAAGCGAGCAATCGGGTTTGGTTGCGGCTCAGCCCTGCGCCCTCGAATTGCCGGAGCCAACGCATGGTTTCGGGGCGGTACACCGGCGTATTGCGCAAGGTGACCACGAACCGTCCACCCTCCAGCCGAAATTCGGGCGGGTGCAGCCCCTGTCCCTCCATCACTTCAAACATTCTCGGAATACCCTCGCCCAGCTCCCGCATGTAACCAAATGCGGTGAGGACCCGTACGATGCGGGGATTGCGAGAGGCGTGAACTCGTTCCCGATTCCTCAGCCGATCGATGGTGGCTGGCTCGACCAGTTCGCCTGGGCTCCAGACCTCCATGCGGTCATCAAAGAGGTGCACTTCGATGCCGAGGCCCTGAAGGCGGTAATCTCGGTGCGCTACCGCGTTGACAATTGCCTCCTGCCAGGCGAAGGAAGGATAAACGAGTCGTTCCTCGAAAAAGAGGTCTACGAGCTGTTGTCGCTCGGGGATATACGCCCGAATAGTGCGGTGCGCTTCCTCAACCAACCGAACCAGCGGGGCTTCCATCCGAATGCGCTTGGTAATGTTCAGGTCAGCACCCGTGCGGCGTTCCGTGCCATCCCAACGAATGAATTCGATTCCACAACGGGGATGTCAGTGGATGGGGTCTTTCGCGAACAGCAGCACCGCTGCGAGGGTAAGGCGCAGCTGAGCGGCTGTTTTTTCTGCCAATTTGAAATGAACAAGGGTGTCCTCCACAGACAGAGTCAGCCCACTCTTGTGCGCCAGTTCCAGCAGGAGGTCGGTTTCTAGGTCGGCAAGGGTGGCGTCAGAAAGAAACTGTACTTCCGTGGCGCGTTGCAGGCGCGATTGCTTCATCGCCTCGATATCCCCTGCTGGGAAAGGCAGGCTTTGCTCACCCACCCGTAGGAGATACCGCCCATCGGTGAGTTGGTGCACCTCCACGCTCCAATCGGTCTCGAAAACCCAAACGCGCTGTCCTTCCAGAGTAACTTGCTCGAAACGAAAGTTCAGTTGCGGGCGGACAAGGTGGTGGAGTTGCAAAAAGATGGCATCCCGATCATACCTATCCGGAACGCCAGAGACCGTTCCGTCATCCTCTATGCCGAGCGCGACGGTTCCGCCGTCAGCGTTGGCCATCGCCACCAGGGCTTCTGCAACAGCGCGCACCACCTCTTTGATGGGGCAGGGACGAGGGGGTATTCCGCTTCGCTCATAGAAGCTCTTGCGCTCCAGGAACTGCCCTTCGGATTGCGTCTTTAGCCAGGTCCAGTCCTTCGCCATCTCAGGTTTCCATTTGCGCCGTCTGACAATGCCTCTAACCACCGCGCCTGATCGGACAGCTCGCGCATGGGGTTTTTATGAGAAGACAGTGTTGCACTTGGTTCTCCCCATGTCAGCTTCTACAATGATAAGACAGAGATAGAAGCCAGTCAAGAGGAGCGGTGCAGCAAATGAACCCACCCAAATGCGATGATTGAGACGACATCCACTTCCTCATTGCCGCCCAGATGGATTGCACTGGTTTGCCGAATGCGGAGAAGGCTCCCGTATGTCCAGCCGCCCTATGCAACTACTGGCACTCGTTGCAGCATCGCCAAGGTCAAATGCGGCACGAAATCGCGATATAGCGCCCGCACATACCGCTGCACCGCTTCACCGTTCAGATACTCCGTGACGGCACGCAGGTCTATGCCATCGACCTTCGGTATCAGATGGAACTCTTCGCGCCAGGGGTAGCATCGCTCGTCCAGTGCAGCCACCACGCGCGTGCCTTTGGTATGCGCCACTACCAGATGAGGGAAGCCATAGAAGTCCCGCAAATCCATCGCGTGCTTGAGAGGCATCCAGTAACCCGAATAACAGGTGTTATAGTCGATCCAGCCTGCGTGCAGGTTCCTGCCTGTCAGGATGGGCACGTCTCCTGCAAGGGGCTGCTGACGCACCAGCGGGTGACGACGCACCTCGGGACTGCGAGCGGCAAAGCGGATGGTGAAAACTTCCCCGAGTGGTACGCCTTCCTGCTCCATCTCCAGCCATTCCGCGCTTTCAAAGCGGATGATTTCCCCCGAATAGAGGCTCTTGCGCAGGGCGAGGTGCGCCATACCATCATATAGTTCCAGACCCTGCGCCCCTTTTTGCAGCACCATCACCACCACGCTCACATTGCGTTTCGGAAACGCCTTGCCCAGATAGTAAACGCGCAGCCCGCCTTGTTCTGCAAGGAAGGCGCGAAGCCGCTTGAAATCATCCAGCACCAGCCAGCTGGCGGGAACCACGAACACCAGTCTGCCATCGGGGGCGAGCAGCCGAGTGGCATGCTCGATGAATGCGCCATAAATGTTGAACTTGCCACGCCAGGTGGTGCATCGTTGTCGGTAGGCGCCTTTGCGTTCGCGCAGCGGGTGGATGGGGTAATGGCTCTCGTCACCGATGATGCCGTAGGGCGGGTTGCCGATGATGATATCGAAGCAATCCGAAGGCTCCCACAACAGGAAATCCGCTTCCACAAAGGTGGCAGTGGGCAGGCGTTGCTTCGCCAGCGCGAGTCGTTCCGCGTTGATCTCCACGCCGACCAGTTCGTGGTGTGTTCCGTAGCGGTTGGCGAACTCGGTCAGGAAAGGGGCATCGGCACAGGCAGGCTCCAGCACTCGACATCGTTCGCGCGAAGGCTGTGCGAGGTGCACCATAAACTCCACCAGCTCGCGGGGCGTATACACCACGCCCAGTGCCCTGTCCGATACGTTGCGCACGTCTGTGGAGGACGTGCCTGGTGTCTGCAGATAGAGGTTTGGTTGCTGGGAACCCCATTTTAGCATAAGCGTTAACATACTTATTTTGCCGCATCCCACCGTTGTTCCTGCGAGCCAAGTATGCGTGATACAGGAGGATGTCGCCGTGATCGGAGCGAATTGATTAACCGAATAATCGCGAGGAGAATCTCTTCGAGGGTGGTAACCGTGCTTGAGGGGACAAACGACACGTCTTGCATCCGCCTGATTGTGCGTGGGGATGACATGGGCTCGTGTCATGCGGCAAACGAGGCGTGCATCCGCTGTTATCGCGACGGCATCCTGCGCAGTGTGGAGGTGATGGTTCCCGCCCCGTGGTACCCGGAGGCGGTGCAGATGCTGAGGGAACATCCAGAGCTGGACGTGGGCGTGCATCTGACGTTGACCAGCGAGTGGGAAGCCTGCAAGTGGGGACCGGTGACGCACGCTCCCAGCCTGTGTGACCGGCGCGGGCGCTTCCTGCCAATGACCAGCCAGCGTCCCGATTTCCCGCCGGGCACGGGCTTTCTGGAGAGTGGTTATCGTCTGGACGAGGTAGAAGCCGAGCTGCGGGCGCAAATCGAAATCGCGCTGGACGACATTCCGCAGGTTTCCCATCTTTCCAGCCACATGGGCACGCCAGTGGCAGCTCCAGATCTCCGGGCGTTGACCGAGAGGCTGTCGCGAGAGTACGGGCTACCACTGGAGCACGAAGGGGTACAATTCACCGCGGGTCTCGGCGGGCAGGAAGCCAGTGCAGAACGAAAGGAAGCCATCCTGCTGGAGATTCTGGACCGTCTGACGCCGGGCACGTGGCTGCTGGTAGACCATCCGGGGCTGGATACACCGGAGATGTGTGCGCTGGGACATATCGGTTACGAGCACGTGGCGGAAGAGCGGGCGGCGGTTACAGCCGCCTTTACCAGCCCGCGAGTGGTTCAGCGCATCCGCGAACGCGGTATTCAGTTAATCAGTTATCGGCACCTTTATCGCTGAGGTGGTGTTGGGCAGATGCGGTCGCGTGGTTTCTCGTGGAAGCTTTTGACTACCCTCTGGGTGCTAATATTGTTCATCGCAGATAGCGGGGCACAGAAACAGGAGATTGTCACCATTCGTCTGGCGAACATCCCGCTACGCAGCGCAACCGGCGTACAGAACAAGGCAGAACTGGCGGTTTTTGACGCCTTTTTCAAGAAGTATCCCCACTACCGCTTCGAGCGGGTAACAGGGCTTGCCTTGCCCGAAGGGTTGGCGGAAGCGCAGCAGATGATGGCGTTTGCCGCTGACCGTGCGCCCGATGTCTTTGACCTGAGCATCCGACAGGTGCAGAACTACATCCGGCAGGGCTTACTGTATCCCGTCGACGACCTTATCCGCGAGCATCGCAAGCGCAACCCCGAGTGGAAGCCCCCTTCGCTGGGGTTGACCGAGCATCACTACGATGCGGCGCGCGGTCCCGATGGCAGGCTGTACGCCGTGGTGAGCGATTACTGGATACTCGGGCTGTGGTATCGGCGCGACCTGTTCGAGGAGGCAGGCATCGTGCCGCCGCGTCCCCCGAAGGACTGGCAGGAGTACTTCGAATTCGCGCAACGGCTGACCGACCCCGAGAAGCACGTGAAAGGCGCGCGCTTCCAGACGGGGCAATACGGTACCGCGTTGCGCACGGGCTACACCGCAGGATACATCTTCACCAACTTCGTGTATCAGGCGGGCGGCGACATGACGCTGCAGGAGCGCACCTGCCCCTACGATGGCACCGTCAACGAGTTCAAGCAGGAAGACAAGCAGTGTTTGTGCCGCAAATGTGGACGCAGTCTCGCCAACCAGCCGGTGCGCTGGAAGGTGGCTTACGGGCGCGAGCCGGGGCAACGTGCCCTGCGCTTCTACAAGAAGCTGCGCTGGACGGAGTGGACACGCTGTCCCGATTGCAAAACGCCCAACAACCTGCCCGTCGCTGTCTGCCCGAAGTGCAAAGAAGAGAACCCCATTCGCTCACCAGTCGAACGCATCAGCTGTCGCGTCTGTGGCACGGTGATACCGGTGAAGCCGGAGCAAACCCGCTTCCACTGCAAGCAGTGCGGACGCGACCTGCGCGGGCAACCCGTGTATGTGGGCGTGGCGCGCGTAGGGGGCGACCCGGTGGAGATGTTCCTGCGGGGCGAAATCGCCATGATGCTGGACCATATCAACCCGCAGGTGATTGACCAGGTATTGACACAGGGGGGCTTGCGTCCTGACCAGATTGGGCTGGGTCCTCCGCCCAGCGCAGGAGAGGGTGGTGTACGCGCCGCACTCACAGGGGGACGCGCATGGGTCATCAGCGCGCGCGCCGCACGCGACCCGAAGGTGCTACAGGCGGCGTGGGACTATCTCGTCTTCCGCTGCAGCGAGGAGGCGCAGCGTATTATCACGGAGGTGTATGTCAAGAACGGCTACCCGCATCTCATCCGCCCGCAGATGCTGAAAAAGTTCGGCTTCACGGAGGAGTATGAGGACTACGAGCCGACCTTCCGTCGGGCGATGGAGGAGGCACCGAAATACGGGCGCATCCAGCCGCACGATCCCTACTACCAGCATGTGGAGGGACACGAACTGGCGGTGCCCATCGATACCATTCTCTACGACGGCGGACAGTATAAAGACCCTGCGAAGGTCATCCAGACCAGCATGAACGAGGTGAACGAGAAACTGTATCGGGTGGTGCCGCCAGAAGTAGAGCGACGACGCAACACGCTGGGTACTATCATCTTCTTGCTGGTGGCGCCGCTGGTGGTGTACGGTTTCGTGTGGGCGATGCGCGAGCAATCCGCAGTACATGGCAGTACGCTGACGACTCAGGCAACGCACGTGGTAGGCGCGGGAGCGAAACGCCGCTACACCACCATGCTGGCATGGTCGCTGATGTTGCCCGCTTTGCTGACGGTGCTGTTATGGCAGTACCTGCCTCTGATTCGCGGCACGCTGATGGCGTTTTACGACTACAAGCTGTACGGCAACAGCCCGTTTGTGGGTCTGGCAAACTTCATCGAGGTGATGACCAGCCCCGACTTCTGGAACTCCGTGCGGGCGACGGTGCTATATGTGGTGTTGAATCTGGCTATCGGCTTCGTCGCGCCGATTTTTCTGGCATTGCTGCTGCACGAGGTGCCGCGCGGCAAAATCCTGTTCCGCGTCATCTTTTACCTGCCAGCAGTCACGACAGGGCTGGTCATCATGTTCCTGTGGAAGATGTTCTACGACCCCACGCCCTACGGCTTTTTGAACCGCATCGCGATGCCCGTGCTTCATGCGCTGGGGCTGGTCTCGCCGGACGTGAAGTACATCGACTGGTTGCATACGCCCGGCCTGGCGATGCTGTGCGTGGTGATTCCCGGCGTGTGGGCGGGGGCAGGACCGGGCAGTCTCATCTACCTGGCGGCACTGAAAACCGTACCGGAGGACCTTTACGAAGCCATCGCGGTGGACGGGGGCACCTTCTGGCATAAGATGTGGTATATTATGTTCCCGTCGCTCAAGCCGCTCATCATGATCAACTTCATCGGCGCGTTCATCGGCAGCTTCCACGCCATGCAAAACGTGTTCGTGATGACGGGGGGCGGTCCCGCCAACTCCACGATGGTGCTGGGCATCCACATCTGGACGAACGCCTTCCTGTATCTGCGCTTCGGCTACGCCACCGCGATGGCGTGGGTGCTGGGATCGGTGCTGATTGGTTTCACCATCCTGCAGCTGCGTATCCTCAAGCGCGTGGAGTTCCGCGCGGCGCATGCGGTGGAGGGATGAGCGATGGCGCTGTTCGGTCCCTGCGAGCAACGCACGCTGACCGCCCGGGTGGTATACGCCTTCATCTACACCGTGCTCATTGTGGGCGCGGTGACGATGATTTATCCCTTCTTGCTGATGGTGGGTGCGTCCCTTACCTCCGACACCGACTTCGACGACTGGCGCGTCATCCCCGCCTACCTGCGCGACGATACCGCCCTCTTCCGCAAGTGGATGAACGACCGCTACGGCGCGGACTTCAACATCGCCCGACGCATCCATCGGCTGGACATCACCAGCTTTCGCTTCCTGGAGAAAATCCCCGACTACCGCGTCCACGACCCCAAAGTGGTGCAGCGCGTGGAAGACTGGTTAGAGTGCGTGAAAACTCTGCCCGACGAGTGGGTGCGCGCGCATTTCATCGACGACCGACGCACCCGCCTGACCAATCAACGCTATGCCCGCTGGCTGATGCAGAAGTTTAATCACGACATCGATGCCTTCAACCGCCAGTACGACACCAGCTATACCAGCTTCACCGAGGTCGCGCCGTTTGAGTACGACCTGACGCACAAATCGCGCAAGGAGACCGCCCCCCTGCGCGAACTGTATCTGGAGTTTCGCCATACCCTGCCTGCGCACGACCTGATGGCGATTCTGGCGACCGATGCCTTCCTGGCGTGGGTGGAGCGGCACATCGGCGGGGTGAACGAGCTGAACGCGCTGCTGGGCACTCGCTACCAGTCGCTCCACGAGGTGCTGTTTCCGAGTGAGCGTCCTGAAGACCCACGATGGCGCGCCCTGTGGGACCGCTATGTGCGGGAGCGGTTTCCTCTGCTCTTCGTGCGCGTGGAAGGGAACTGGGATGCGCAATGGCAGCAGTTCTTGCGCGAACGCCACCCGCAGCGTCCGTACCTTGCCCAGAGCCGATTCCCTGCCACCCTACCGCAGGACGACCTGTACTTTGCCGACTGGGTGCTGTTCACCGATGCCGTCGTTCCCGCCGAAGCCAAGCGTCTCATCACCGTCGAGGGGTTGTGGCGCGAATGGCTGCGTCAAAAATACGGCACGTTGCAGGCGGTGAACGCCGCGCACGGCACGCGGTGGCAGAGCTGGGAGGAGATTTACCCGCCCCGCGCCGAGACAGACGTACTCACCTTCTGGCGCAACAAAGACGAGATTCGGCGCGAGTTCCTGACGCGCAACTATCGACTGGTGCTGGACTACATCCTCTTTCACGGGCGCGCCCTGTGGAACACCTTCGTGCTGGTGCTGTTGACGGTGCTGGGGCAGCTCACCGTGCAGCCGCTGGCGGCGTACGGGCTATCGCGTTTCAACCTGCCCTATGCGCACAAGGTGCTTCTCTTCCTGCTGGCGACGATGGCGTTCCCCGCCGAAGTGGCGATGATACCTAACTTCCTGCTGATTAAAGAGCTGGGCTTGCTGAACACCTACTGGGCACTGGTGTTGCCCGGTCTGGCAAGCGGCATGGGCATCTTCTTGCTGAAAGGTTACTTCGACAGCCTGCCGCGGGAGCTTTACGAAGCGGCCATGCTGGACGGCGCGGGCGAACTGCGCATGTTCTGGAACATCACCGTGCCGCTGGCGATGCCCATCTTGGCGGTGATAGCGTTGGGTGCCTTCACGTCCGCTTATGGGGGGTTCATGTGGGCGTTCCTGGTGGTGCAGAAGCCCGAGATGTGGACGATGATGGTCTTCCTGTGGCAGCTGGGGCGCGACAGCTACCCCTGGGTCTGGATGGCGAGTCTGGTTATTGCCGCGCTGCCCACGCTGCTGGTGTTCATCTTCGCCCAGAAGATTATCCTGCGCGGCATCATCGTGCCCACGATGAAGTAGGGGCGGAGACAGGAGAACTGGCGGCGCGGACGGAATCTCGCTTTCCAGAAGGAGGCAGCGACAATGGGCAATCGTCAACAGGTTTTTACCGTGACAGGCAGCGTATCGCCAGAGAAACTCGGCGTCGTTCTGCCGCACGAGCATGTTCTGGTGGACTTTATCGGCGCGGACAGGGTGAGCCGGTCACGCTACGACCCTGAAGAGGTATACCGCGTCGCGCTGCCCTACCTGCAAAGGCTTCGACAGGCGGGTTGTCGCACGCTGGCAGAGTGTACACCTGCCTATCTGGGGCGTGACCCCAGGCTGCTGCAACGCCTCAGCCGTGCCAGCGGTCTGTACATCCTTACCAACACGGGCTGGTACGGCGCGGCAAATGACAAATATCTGCCTGCCCGCGCGTACTCCCTCACCGCCGAACAAATCGCCGCCGAATGGATTGCCGAAGCGCAAAAAGGCATTGAGGGCACAGGAATCCGCCCGGGTTTCATCAAGATTGGCGTAGACCCCGAACCGTCGGAGGTGGATATGCGCCTGCTGGAGGCGGCGGCGCTGGCCCATCGCAAAACGGGATTGACCATCGCCTCGCACACGGGACCGGGCGCGGCAGCACGCAAGCAGATCGAGCGTCTGGAGCAGGTGGGGGTGCGCCCATCCGCATTCATCTGGGTTCACGCGCAGATGGAGGGCGATAAATCCATCCATGTTTGGGCAGCAGAGCGCGGTGCGTGGGTGGAGTTCGACGGGGTGTCTCCTGAAACGGTGGAGCAGCACGTGGAGCTTATCCTGCACCTGCGTCAGAAGGGCTTGCTGAGCCGGGTGCTGGTGTCGCACGACGCGGGCTGGTATCAGGTGGGTGAGCCGAATGGAGGCACGTTTCGCGAGTATACCACGTTGTGGACGCACCTGATACCCGCGCTGCGCAAAGCGGGCTTCTCCGATGGGGAGATAGAGCAACTGACGGCAAAGAACCCGCAGAGGGCATTTGCGGGAGGATAGGAGCGGGGCACAGATACATCTGTATGCCCGGCGCAGGGAGGGAAAGACAATGTGGCGAACACGGCTTTAATACCCGTCGGTCTCTTTGTCGTGGTTGACGATACTCATGGGAGGGACAAACGATGCGAGCAGGGGGTGTACTGATGTTGTTGCTGACGCTGGTTCTACCTGCCGGAGCGCAGAAGCCGTTTTACGAGTCGCAGCAGCTTTTCCCGCCGGAGCGCTGGCATAACCACGGTTCCTGTATTGTGGAGCTGCCCAACGGCGACCTGCTGGTGTGCTGGTATAACGGCTCGGGCGAGCGTACGGCGGATGACGTGAAGGTTGAGGGGATGCGCAAACGCAGAGGCGTAGCGAAGTGGAGCGAACGGTTCCTGATGGCGGATACCATCGGCTTCCCCGATTGCAACCCGTGCATGTTCGTGGACCCGCAGGGCAGGCTGTGGCTGATGTGGATTGCGGTGATTGCCAACCAGTGGCACACATCGTTGCTACGCTACCAGATTTCGGAACGACCGGGTAGCACGGGCGCGCCGCGCTGGACGCACAGCGACATCCTCATCCTCAAACCGGGCGAGGAGTTCGCTGAAATGGTGGCAAAGCAGTGCGATGAGGACGAGAAACGCATCGACCAGATACTGCCTCCCGAACGCAGACAGGAGGGGCTGGCGTATCTCGCCGAGCGACGCAAAAACGCCGCAGACAAATACTTCCATCGCATGGGCTGGATGACGCGCGTGCATCCCTTCGTGCTGGACAACAAGCGCATCATCGTGCCTCTCTACTCCGATGGCTTTGACTTCTCCATCATGGCGATCAGCGATGATGGCGGCAGGACGTGGCAGGCGAGCCGCCCCCTCATCAGCTTTGGTGGAGTGCAGCCCAGCCTCGTGCAGAAACGTGACGGCACACTGGTCGCCTACATGCGCGACAACGGACCGCCCCCGAAACGGGTGCTGCGCAGTGAGTCGCGCGACGGCGGCATCACATGGTCACCGGTGGTGGATGACGATATCCCGAACCCGGGTTCCGGGCTGGAAGTGATTCGCCTGCAGAACGGGCACTGGGCAATGGTATGTAACGACACCGAGCAGGGACGCCATCGCCTCGCGGTGCTCATCTCGGATGATGAGGGCAGGACGTGGAAGTGGAAGCGGTATCTGGAGAACGACCCGCCGGGCACAGGTTCCTATTCCTATCCTTCCATCATTCAGGCTAAGGACGGCACGTTGCACGTCACCTACAGCTGGAGCCAGCCGGGCAAAGGCTCGTGTATTAAATATGCCCACTTCAACGAGCAATGGGTGCTTCAGGGGGATTGAATGGCAAAAGGAACCACCTACAATCACGAGCGCATCGAGTTTGTGGATGCCCGCACGGGCGTGCGCCTGATGCAGGTGACCAGCTTCCCCACCATGAGCATGGCGCTGCCCTATTTCGGCAGGAACTTCACCGGCGATTCGAAGACTTTCATCTTCGTTTCCCAGCGTGAGGCACGCCGGGATGCGCCGTCGGACCTGTTCCGCGTGGACACAGACGGCACAAACCTGACCCAGCTCACTGAGTGCGAAGGTGCGGCGGGGTTTGTCATGTCGCCGCAAGACGACTGTGTGTACTTTCACCGGCAGGCAACACTGTGGAGGGTGGATATCCACACCTTTCGCGAAGAGGAAATCGCTGTGCCGCATGGTGTGGCGAGTATGGGAGCGGGCGCCATTTCACCGGACGGCGTTTACTACTTCGCCCAGGTAACCACTGCACACGATACCGGCGGCATCCTGCGCATTCGCACGGACGGCTCCGAAGCCACCCTCATTGCCGAAGGAGAACGGGGAGGCTTCGCCATGCACTCCGTCAGCCCGGGCGGTGAGGGTATACTGCTCTGGCAGATGCGCGAGGGCAAAAAGACGTGGTTGCTTCTCGATCATGACGGCAACGAGCGGGGTGTATATACCAGCAGCTACGACTTCGCACATTGCACGTTCCTGGGGAGTACGGAGCGCGTACAGGGATGCGCCCTTCCGCCGGACCGTGCGCTGGTGCAAATCGGGCTGGGCGAAGAAAAGCCAACCCCCATCGCGCAGGGGGTGTATTTCTGGCACTCCGCCTCGACGCTGGACGGCGAGTGGATTGTCTCCGATACCAACTGGCCCGATGAGGGACTGCAACTGGTGCATGTGCCCACCGGGCGCTATCGCCCGCTGTGCTACCCGCGCAGCTCTCAGGGGCATCCGCAGTGGACGCATCCGCACCCGCAGTTCAGCCCCGATGGGCGCGTGGTGCTGTTCAACTCAGACCGGACGGGCATCTGCCAGATATATCTGGCGTTCATTCCTGATGACCTGCGTGAGCGCGTACGAACCGGTCAACTCAGTGTGCAGGAGAGGCGCGTGTGGTAATCTGGCGTTGGGGCGTATGGGTGTGCCTGATGATAGCGGCAGCAAGCCTCGGGGGCTGCCGTCCGCGTGAGGAGTCATTCCCTTCGCGAGCCATCACGATTATCTGTCCGCCTGCTCCCGGTGGACTGTCCGATACGCTCACGCGCGCGCTGGCAGCAGCGGCGCAGGAAGAGTTCGGGGTGCCCGTAGTGGTGGAAAACAAGCCGGGTGGCGCGAACGCCGTGGGGCTGAACTATGGCGCACATGCCGAACCCGACGGCTACACAGTGACCTATGTGGTGGCGGAGCTGGCAATCCTGCCGCATCTCGGCCTCAGCTCCATCTCGCCCGATGACTTCGACCTGCTGGCGCGTACCAACTACAATCCAGCCGCAGTCACTGTGCGTGCCGATTCGGGATGGCGCAGCCTGCGAGACCTGCTCCGCGATGCCGAATCCCGTCCCGAAGCGATTCGGGCAGGCAACTCGGGAACCGGCTCCATCTGGCATCTGGCGGCGGTGGCGCTGCAGGAGACCGGACGGGTGAAGTTCAAGCACGTTCCTTTCGGTGGGGCAGCGCCCGCCGTACAGGCGTTGCTGGGGGGACACGTGGATGTGGTGTGCGTGAGCCCCACGGAGGTGCAGTCGCAGGTGCAGGCGGGCAAGCTGCGGATGTTAGCCCTGCTCAGCAAACAGCGCGACTCGATGTTTCCCGATGTGCCCGCCGCGCCCGAGCTGGGCTACGCCATAGATATCGGTGCGTGGGGCGGGCTGGCATTGCCGAAGGGAGTGCCGCCAGAGCGTCGGCAGCGGCTGCTGGAAGGCTTCCGGAAAGCCTTCGAGACGCCCCGGTTTCGCCAGTTGATGCAGGAGCGCGGCGTGCGGCTCGCGTGGCTGGAAGGAGAGGCGTTTCGGCAGTTCGTGCAGGAGCAGAGCGCGCTCAATCGGGCTCTGATAGCCTCGATGGGCGTCCACCTCACGCGCGGGGATGTCGGTTATCTCTATTTTCCTGCGCTGCTGGCGGTTCTGGCGGTGTTGTTAACGGGGGGACTTCTGATCAACCGACGAGTGCGCGCCCAAACCGGCTCCACCCTGTCGCTTCCCGACCTGCGCCGTCCGTTCCGGATTGGGCTGCTGGTCCTGTTATTCCTGCTGGTGTTGCCGTGGGTGGGGTTTTTGCCAGCGAGCATCCTGTTTCTGCTGGCAGGTAGCTACTCCATCGCTCGTCCACGGCTCTGGACGGCGTTGGTCTATGCAGTCGTCGCTGGTACGGGCATCTGGTGGCTGTTTGCCCGCGTGCTGGGGGTGGCACTGCCATGACGGAAGCGCTGCGCGAGCTGATGACCGGGAATACCCTGTGGCTGATGCTGCTGGGCGTGGTGGCGGGTATCGTGATTGGTGCGCTGCCGGGGTTGACCGCAACGATGGGGGTGGCCTTGCTGGTTCCGTTCACCTTCTGGCTGCCGACTTTGCCTGCACTCATGGTGTTGCTGGGGGTGTATGTGGGGGCGATGTACGGCGGCGCGATACCGGCGGTGCTGATACGCACACCGGGTACCCCTGCTGCCGCCGCTACCAGTCTGGACGGCTATCCGATGGCGCAGGCAGGCAACGCAGGGCTGGCAATCGGCATCTCGTGCATCACGGGAGTAGTCGGCGGGGTTTTCAGCACGCTGGTGCTGATGGTTGCTGCCCCGCAGGTGGCGCGCTTCGCGCTGAAGTTCGGACCTGCGGAGTACTTTGCGCTGGCGGTGTTCGGGCTGAGCGTTATCGCCAGCCTGTCAGAGCGTTCCCTGCTGAAGGGGGCGTTGATGGGCGTCTGCGGGCTGTTGCTGGCGACGATTGGCATGGACCCCATCACCGCTGTACCCCGCTTCACCTTTGGCATGACGCCGTTGCTGGAGGGGCTTGCGCTGATTCCAGTGCTGGTGGGAGTGTTCGCACTGGGCGAAGTGCTGTATCAGAGCAGTTTACCGGAACCCGACCGCAGCCTGTTCCGCCGGATTGGGCGGGTGTTGCCGTCTCGCAGCGACTACCGGCGAATCACCGCGCCCACTCTCCTTGCCAGCGTGACGGGCACTTTCATCGGTGCGCTGCCGGGCGTGGGCGGAGACGTGGCGGCGTTTGTGGCCTATGACCAGGCGAAAAAGGTGTCGCGCCGTCCCGAGGAGTTCGGCAGGGGTTCCGTAGAGGGGCTTGCCGCCGCCGAGTGCGCGAACAACTCGGTAACCGGCGGTGCGATGATCCCGATGCTGACGCTGGGCATACCAGGCGATGCGGTAACGGCGGTGATTCTGGGTGCGATGGTCATGCATGGGGTGCGCCCCGGACCCGACCTTTTCGAGAAGCAGTCGCACCTGCTGGCAGCCATCTTCATCGGGCTTTTGGTGGCAAACCTGCTGGTGTTGCCAATCGGTTTGGCAGGGGCGAAGCTGTTCGCGCAGACGGTTCGCGCCCCGCGGCAATACCTGTTCCCGCTCATTGTGGTGCTGTGCGTGGTGGGCAGCTACGCCATCAACAACAGCCTGTTCGACGTCGGGGTGATGTTTGTCTTCGGTTTCATCGGATGGGCGTTGCGGCAGTGGGGCTTCCCGATTGCGCCGCTGGTGCTGGGGCTCATCCTGGGCAGGATGACCGAAGAGAACCTGCGCCGCGCGCTGATACTCTCAGGGGGAAGCTGGCGCATCTTTGTCGAACATCCCATTGCGGCAACCTTGCTGGCGCTGGCGATAGCATCCGTCGCCCTTTCGTGGTGGCAAAGCCGTCGTGCGACGAAGACAGGGGGGTCAAGCGATGAGCAACAGAACGGCGCTCGTGGTTCAACCTGATGCACCGATTCTGAATCTGGACGAAATCGGGCTATACACCGTCGGCTATGCCTATCGCGGCGGGCAGGAACAGCTGTTCCCACCCGGCTGGAGCAGCTACTTCGAAGAGAAAACGGGTGTCGCCTGCCAGCCTGCCGGGCTGGTCAACGGCAAACAGGCGTTTCTGCTGCACTGCCCGTGGCGCGGGGGCACCGGCGTAGCCTTCCAGACCTTCACCATCCGCCTACCGCGTGCCAGAAACGCCTTCCTGCGCGGCTTCACTGCCATGCGGCCCGGCACCGTAGAACGGTCCGACGGGGTGACGTTCCGCATTTTTGTCAACGGCAAGAAGGTGCTGGAAGAACATCGGACTGACGCACAGTGGAAGCCCTTCCGAATCGACCTTTCGCCCTATCTCGGGCAGACGGTGACGCTGCGCTTCGAGACCGACCCTGGTCCGAAAGATGACCCTTCGTGGGACTTCTCTCTGTGGGCGGAGCGGGAGCTGGTACTGGAAGGCTACCAACCAGTGCAGAAAGCCCGACCTGCGCCACCACCGCTGAAACTGCAGACCCTGACTTCCGTGCCCAACGGCACGATTGCCCCGCGCAGCGCGTTTGCCCACCGAACCAGCCTGCAGGTGCGTGACGATACCGCCATCTTCCGCTATCAAGGCGACGATGGGGTGCTGGAGTATCGCTGGCGCAAGCCCCGCCCCGATGACCCCAACCCCTTCGGCGAGTGGACGCTGCGGGCGCAGATGAAGGGCGACTCGCCCGTAGAAGTGCCACTGGCGACCACCGCTACTCTCGAGTTCGTGATGGACGGCTTGCCCATCGGCGCGCAGTGGGAACGGAAGGGCGATACCATCGTGTGCGCCCGCCGCTACCGCGAAGGGCGCGCAGGGGTTACTCTGCGCATCACCGCCAAACTGTTCCACAAAAGCCTGGTGCTGGAGCTAGAGGCAGACCGACCGGGTATCCGTTTGCTGGATGCCGGAGGCTGGGGGCCCGTGATGCGTCGCAGACAGGTGGTCACGCCGTACTACAGCGGACAGGTCTTCTACCTGCCTGCCGAAAACCTGTTCGTCAACGCCATTCTTGACTGGACGCACAGCCACGCCACCGCCCACGACGGCTTGCGCGCGCAATACAACGCCCTGACCGACGGCAGTCGCAACGCGCTGCGCGAGCGAGTGGTCTTCACCGCGGCGTGGCACATGGCGGAAGTGCTACCGAACATTCCCAACCCGCCTTCCCCCTTCCTGAAGCAGGTAGGCGACCGAATCGTACTGGACATCTGGGGAGGGCAATTTGTGGACATCGCACGCGGCTTCGAGCAACTTGCCGCACACGGCATCACCAGGTGCGTCGCGCTGATCCACGTGTGGCAGCGCAGCGGCTACGACAACGCCCTGCCCATGCATTTCCCCGCGAATGCCGAGTTGGGCGGCGACGAAGGCATGAAGGTACTGGTGCAGACCGGCGTGAATCTGGGCTACTACGTCGCCTTGCACGAGAACTATGTGGACTACTACCCCAACTACGACCACTTCGATGAGGACGACATCGCGCTCGACTCGGAGGGAAAACGGCAGCTGGCGTGGTTTAACCCCGGCACGAAGATACAGTCCTTTGCCGTGAAACCCAACGCTATTCTGCGCCTTGCCGCCACCCAATCGCCCGAAATCCACCGCCGCTACGGCACGAACGCCTGCTTTTTAGATGTGCATTCGGCGGTACCGCCGTGGTTCCACGTGGACATGCGCGCGGAGGAGGATGGCGCGGGCATGTTCCAGCGGGTGTGGGACGTGCATCGCGCGTTGTGGCAGTATGCACGCAAAACGCACGGCGGCCCCGTCTTCGGTGAGGGCAACAACCACTGGTACTGGAGCGGGTGCCTGGACGGTGTGGAAGCGCAGTTCGGCACCGGCTGGGGCTGGGGACAGGGTCTGCACGCGCCGCTGGCGGTGGAGTTCGACCTGCTGAAGATACATCCGCTGCAGTGCAATCACGGCATGGGTTACTATGAACGGTGGTGGAGCGATGCGAAATGGGGTAGCGTGCCACCGATGGTGGTTTTGGACCAGTACCGGATGCAGGAGGTGGCGTATGGGCACGCGGGCTTTCTCGGCAGCGCAGTGTGGAACCTTATCCCCTATGCCTGGCTAGAGCATCACTTGCTGACGCCCGTCATGGCGCGTTACGCCACCGCGAGGCCCATCAGCATCGAGTATCACGTCGGCGGCAAATGGGTGGACAGCACCGCCGCGGCGAAGGCAGGCAACTGGCAGCGGGTGCGCGTGCGCTACGACAGCGGACTAACAGTGGTGGCAAACAGCGCACCAGAACCCCTGCGCGTCGGAGCCATCACCCTGCCCCGTTTCGGCTGGCTGGCGACGGGAGCGGGAGTGACCGCCTACACCGCGCTGCGGCAGGGAGTGGTGGTGGACTACGCGGAGACCGCCGAAAGCCTGCTCGTGAATGCCCGCAACGCCGCGCACTGGAACCTGACGGGGCTGAAGCGAATCCGACCAGAGGTGGCACAGTTTACGCAGGCGGGCGAGCGCACCTTCCGCGTCACCTACCGCTGGCAGGTGAACGACACACTGGACAGGGATTACTTCTGCTTCGTACACTTCAGCCAGCTGCCGCCAGAACCGTGGGACGAGGGCATCAAGTTCCAGCAGGACCATGCCCTGCCCAAACCCACCAGTCAGTGGCGGCGTGGGGAAGAGGTCATTGACGGCGAGTACACCGTCACCATTCCCGAAAACATCCCCGATGGCGACTATCAGTGGACCATCGGCCTGTATACGCCGGGCGGAGGGCGCGTGAATCTGGAGGGTGAGGTAGACCGCCACGGACGCAACCTGCTGGGGGTGCTGCAGGTGCGAGATAACGGCAGAACCATCCGCTTCGTGCCAGAGCAAAGCACGGGTGAGCAACGGCTGGCGCTGTACCGCAGCCATCTGAACGAGGCAGGCAAGGCGGTGGATTTCGGCGCGGTGCGCACCAACGGCAGCGTGCTGGTTCGCAGGCGCGGGCGCGGCTGGGAGCTGCTGGCTTACCCACGGGAGGGCGGCTTTGTGGTAGACCTGAACGTCTCTCGCTTCCCGATGCCTGCACAGGTGCGGTGCGTGGGCGGGGCTGCGCCTGCGATACAGCCAGTACGTCAGGGCAGCTGGTGGCGGTTGCGCCTGAACGGGGCAAGAGCGTATCATTGGGAATAATGAGGAAGGGGCAATCGTGTCTATGGACAGGTTCCGGTATCTTCGTCAGCACGTCGTGCCGCTACTTAAGCCTTACGCCCGACGAATCGCCGTTTTTGGGTCGTTTGCGCGGGGGGACGACACGGAAAGTAGCGACGTCGATATCCGCGTGGAGTTGAAGCCGTTAGAACAACGTCCCCCTTTGGGGCTTCGCTGGTTCGCTTTGGAGGAAGAGCTTAGCCAGCGAATTGGTAGAAGAGTGGAGTTGGTTAGTATGAAAGCCCTTAGCCCCCACATTCGCCCCTACGTGAAGGAGGACGAGGTAGTGCTTTATGAAGAGGGATGAGCGGTCACACGCGCAGAGGAGGTGCGCATGGACAGATTCGATATCTCACCATTCGCTTTGCCGAACTGCGAACCGGGAGAGTATCGCTTCGAGGAGCCGCGCGACATCCAGCAGTTGCGTGTGCGCTTTCGCGGGCAGATACCTGAGGTTCTCCACGTCTACTACCTGCGAAAGACCTGGCCGCAGGTGCGCATAGAATATGCCCGTGATATGGACAATCCCTGCGCCTTCGGCTGGACGCCCATCGATGACCACTTCAACACCCAGTGGCAGCAGGCAGCGATACAGGTACATCCAGAAAGCCCCCGCACGGCACGGATTACCTTCAAGGGGCTGAGCGCAGAGTTTCCAGACGTGCAGGACTACGATGTGACCTTCCGGCGCACACTGGGTCTCAAGATCGAAGCGCCCGACCCAAAGCAGATTGTTTCTGTCAACATCTACACCACTTCTCGCCCGGTCACCAGCCATCTGCGAGTGGAACTGAATGCCGGCAAGCCAACTCCCGGACATCGCATTCGGCTAAGTACCTACAACGCTTCTCTCGTTCGATCCGTTCATGCGCCGCGCGGAGTGCGCCCAGTCCACTGGACGCTGGAGCTGCTGCCAGAAGCAGAGCGGTCGTTCGAACTGTATGTGGCACACCTGCAACCAGCGCACCGCTACTGCGGGGACGAGGGGCATCTCACCTTCTCGCTGGACGACGATGTGTTCACCATCTCCCTGCAGAGCCTGGTGGAGGAAGGTCCCATCTGGTACGCGGAAAAGGGCATTTACATCACCTTCGCCAGCGACCCCACGCGCTTTGCCGATTACCAGAAGCGCATCGAAGGCGCGAAGACGCTGAACCAGCGAGTGAAGGAGCATCGCGAGCAGACCTACGCAGGCGCGTACTACGGACAGCCCCGTCCCCATGTGGTCAGCTACAATCTGGGGTGCAAGCACAACCGGCAGCGGTTCTGGCTGGAAGCCAACGGCGACTTGGTGCTGCACAAATGGAACGTCACCAGCATCCCCGGCAAGGACACGGCACGCTTCCTGTGCGATGGCAACGCGCGTTTCTTCTTCGGGCTGGAGCGCAAGGCCATAATAGCCCGCTACACCGACCCCCCACCCGTGCTGGCATACAACATTCGCGCCCGCGACGGGGATATCGCTATCGAACAGAAGAGCTTCGCCGCGCCGTTAGAGCGCCCCATCTTCGATAAGTCTCTGGCGAGCGATGACACCATCGTGGCTATGGTACGGTTTCGCTTCGTGAATCAGGGCGACGCGCCGGCGGTGGCGGAACTACCCGTTGCCTACTCGCACCAGTCGCGCAAGTCCTACAACGCTTACGGCAGTAACGGGCTTCAGGATGACTACCTGATACCTCGCAGCGAACAGGATGCGCTGTTTGTGGAAGGCAGTCACATCCTTTCGGAGTGGAACGGTCAAAAGGTGATGCGTGCCCGCTGGGAAGGCACCATGCAGCCGGAAGTGCGAGCGAAACAGGTCGTTTTCCGTCAACCGCTGCAACCCGGCGAGGCGTGCGAGCTGCTGCTGAAGATACCCTACATCGCGATTGACCAGCCACAGGAACTGCATGCGTTGCAGAACCTGGACCTCGACCAGTGCTATCGCGAGGTGACCGCCTTCTGGCGAGAGCAGGCGAGGCAGGGAGCGCAACTGCAGTGCCCCGAACCGCACCTGACGGCCCTGCACGCCGCGCACCTGAACCATGTGTTGATTACCGACACCGCCATGCCCGACGGCAGCGGGCTGATTAATACATCGGTAGGAACTTCCACCTACGGCAACTTCACCAACGAGGCGTGCATGGTTACGCACGAACTCGACCAGCGCGGCTTGCACGAGGAGGCGCGCAGGCGTATCGAGCTGTGGATAAAGTATCAGGGCACTGCCCCGCAACCGGGAAACTTCACCGACTATGAGGGGATGTACTTCGGAGCAGGCGGCTACGAGTGCGGAGCATACAATCAGCATCACGGCTGGGCGTTGTGGTGTATCGGGATGCATTACTTCCTGACCGGCGATGCGGAGTGGCTGCAACGGGTTGCGCCATCGCTGATTGCGGGTTGCGATTGGGTATTCCGCCAGCGACGCAATACCATGCGCCCCCTGCCCCACTCGCGAGGCTGGGAATACGGCTTCCTGCCCGCGGGGAGCCTGGAGGATGTCACCGATTTCCACTACTGGCTGTCCACCAACGCCCTGACGTGGCGTGGCGTGGATACCGCTACGAAGGCGCTGGAAGCCATCGGACATCCCGAGTCACCCCGCCTGCGCCGCGAGACTGATGCCTACCGCGCTGACCTGATTCGCGGATTCGAGACCATGCGCCAGTACGCACCGCTGGTCCGCCTGCGCGATGGAAAATGGGTTCCGCACTACCCCAGCCGGCTGTATCGGCGGGGGCGCGATGTGGGCTGGATTCGAGAGGTGCTGGAAGGTGCTGTTTACCTGTTGATTAGCGGTTTGTATGACGCTGACAGCCCGCAGGCGCAGTGGATTCTGGACGATTTTCAGGACAACCGCTATCCGCAGCCACCCTACGGCTATCTCATTCCTGATTTCGAGGCGAACTGGTTTGACCGCGCGGGGTTCTCCATCCAGCCCAATCTACTGGCGGGACTGATGCCGCACCTGCAGCGCGACGAGCCGGAGATTGTTATCTGGATGTTCTACAACGCGTGGTGTTCGTGCTATCGGGAAGAGATTAACGCCATGATCGAACACCCGTCGCCCGTGCTGGGCTACTCCAACGCAGCGCACTTCAAGACCAGCGATGAGGCAAACGCCATCATGTGGCTGCGGGCGATGTTAGTGTATGCCGACGAGCAGGTGCTGCATTTCGGGCGCGCTATCCCACGTGAATGGTTCCGCAGCGGGAAGCCGTTCGGTACGGAGGGGGTCTGCACGCGGTTTGGCAGGGTGAGTGTACGGTACGAGCCTGCGGTAGAGGGCGATCGGATTACCGCCGAGGTGCGGTTGGATCTGCGTTCCACACCGCCGAAAGTGCTGGTGCGCTTCCGGCATCCGGAGGGTCTGTCGTTGAAAGCGGTGCAGGTCAACGGTGAACGGACTGAGCGGTTTGATCCCGAGCGCAACGACGCAGACATCACTGGTCTCAACGGCAGGGTGGTCGTCGAGGCGGTGTTCTAGGGAAAGCAGGTATGGTTTTGGAGGGCAGACACGGGGTTTACGGGGCAGACACAGGGGTCTGCCCCTACGCCCGATTGATGTGATGCATCCAACCCACCCCGTAGGGGCAACCCCTTGTGGTTGCCCAATTCCTTGTGGTTGCCCACCCCTCTGTGGTCGCCCCTACGCCCTGTCCCGCCGTGAGTTTACACCAGTTCATCCGGCTGGAACCACAGCGCGATCTCACTCTCGGCGGTTTCGGGCGAGTCGGAACCGTGAATGATGTTCATCTGCTTGTCGCAGGTGAAGTCGCCGCGAATCGTGCCCGGTTGCGCCTGAAGCGGGTCCAAAGCGCCCATCATCGTGCGCACCAGCGGGATGGCATTCGGTCCCTCGATGACCATTGCCACCACCGGTCCCGATGTGATGAAGTCCACCAGTTCCGTGTAAAACGGCTTCTCGCGATGCACCGCATAGTGCTTCTCCGCCAGCTCGCGCGACGCAACCAGCATTTTTAAGCCTGCTATCCTCAGCCCGCGCTGTTCGAAGCGACGGATACATTCACCCACAAGCCCCCGACGCACTCCGTCGGGTTTAATCATCACAAACGTTCGCTGCATAGTGCCTCCTTCTACCGTCACCTTGCTGAAGGAAAGTATACCTCCGGATGGAGAAAAAGTTCAAAACGGATGGAGCCATGAAATACGTCTTTCTGTCAACCTTTGCAATACTGGTGTTGCTTTCTGTGGTGGCGTGGCGCATCCAGCCGGAAAACACCGCCAGAGGCAAAATCCCACTGGTGTGGGTGAGCGACGATAACCCCGCCCGCCGCGAGCAGATAGCCCTGTTCAACCGACTGCACCCGCAGTACGACCTGCGCCTGGACCCCAGCAACACGGGTATGGAGAAGGTCATCGTGCAGTCGCTGGCAGGTGTCGGTCCCGACATCTTCGACTGCTACGACGGTTTCCAGCTCTCCGCGTATGTGCGTTCGGGCATCGCATGGGATGTGACTGACGAGCTAAAGAAGGCGGGCATCGACGTGGAGAGTGAGGTATGGAAAGCGGTGCATCCGAACATCATCCACGAGGGGCGTGTCTACGGCTTTCCCACCAATGCCGCGGTGAACGCCACCTGGTTCCATAAAGACCTTTTCGACAGGTACGGCGTGCCTTACCCGAAAGGGCCGTGGACGTGGGATGAGTGCGTGCAGGTCGCGAAAAAACTCACTGTGCGCGATAAGAACGGCAGACCGGTGCAGTTCGGGTTGCTGATGGACTGGTGGAACTGGTATCACTTCGTGCTGCAGTGGGGAGGCAGGCTCTACACCCCCGACGGCACGCGCTGCATCATCGACAGCCCACAGGCTATTGCCGCGGTGCAGTTCATGCAGGATTTGATATACAAACACAAAGTGATGCCCAGTCCGGTAGAGGAGGCGGCGATGGCGACGCAGGGCGGATGGGGGTCAGGCACCATCACGTGGTTCGGTGCGAAGAAGGGGGCGATGGCGCTGGGAGGCCGGTGGTGGCTGTGTACGCTGCGCAGCTATCAGGGGCTTCGGCTGGGCGCGGTCGAGTCGCCTCACGGTCCGTACCGCGTGTTTCGTGGCTACGGGCGCGCGTCGCTCATCAACCGCAACAGCCCCCGCCGCGAGCACGCGCTGAAGTTTCTTCTCTATCTTGCCAGCAGGGAGTACAACGAGCTGATAAACCATCAGGCGGATGCGCTTGCGCCGGTCAAGAAATACTCCTATACCGAAAAATACCTGCACGACCCCGCTTTCCCAGAGGAAGACTTCAACGCGGTATGGCGGGATGCGATGAACTACGCGGTGCCGGACGAAATCAGTCCCTTCGTGAACGGACAGGCGGTGCAACGCATCCTGAACAAGCAGCTGGACCTTGTCAAGAGCAACCAGAAGTCGGCAGCAGACGCCCTGCGCACCGCCGCCCGCCAGATTAACGAGGAAATCCAGAAGACACTCCAGCGTGACCCCGAGCTGCGCCGTCGCTACGAGGCACTGGTGAAAGGGAAAGAGAAGGAACCTTCGTCATTCGCTGCCAGTGGGCGTTCTCCGCAGGCGGTAACGACCGGACTCGAGGGTAACAAAAGTATTAGATAGTTGCTCTGTGGCGTATTTGGAAAGAAAGCGGGCAAGCTGAAGATGGATATCGCTTATCGTTTCAGGTGTTATCCTGAGCAGTATGACTCCAGCGTGTGGTCTGCGCTGCGCGAAAACGAGCTGCCCAAAGCCCTTGTCGCGGGTAATCAGGATTCGACCTGTTCGCTCGGCGTATGCTAAGAGTTCCGCGTCCGTAGCGGCGGAAAGACCAGCGTCGCGTGCCCGTACCACATCGTGCCCCCACTCCAGAAGCTGACGCACGGTTTTCTCGTAGACGTCCTGGTCGGTCAGGAAACGGAAGATAGCGGTTCGGCTGTCACCTCCTCCGCCTTGATGACCTGCACGGCGTACTCCACGCATTTGCTGACATCCTCCACGCTGAGTTCGGGGTAATAGTCTTGGACGATTTCGCTAAAGGGGATACCTGCCCGGACAAGCTCGAGCACCGCGTAGACAGGGATTCTCGTACCTTCGATGCATGGTTGTCCGAAGTGAACAGTCGGGTCTACCACGATTCGCCTTGCCATTGTTCACACCTCCGCATCTATTATACGGCAAACGGAATGGTCGGTGCAGTTAGCAGGGAAGGACGGGCAGGTCCCGGCGTCGAAGACTCACTACAACTTCAGTAGACAGTACATACAAATGCGCACCCGAGTTCGCGACGAACGTTATATCGCATGGCTCTTTTTGCTGCCGAACTTTCTGGGCTTCGCGATATTCACCGCGGGGCCCGTGCTGTTTTCGCTCGTGGTCAGCTTCAGCAACTGGAACCTGCAGCGCACAGTGCCCTTCCTGTGGATCGGCTTCGAAAACTACCTTGAGCTGATGCGTGACCAGCAGTTCTGGCTCTATTTCATCAACACGCTCTACCTGATGCTGGGAATGCCGGTGGCGATTGCGGGGTCGCTGGCGCTGGCGCTCCTGCTCAGCCAGAAACTGCGCGGCATTGTCCTCTACCGCACTCTCTTTTACCTGCCCAGCATCACCAGCGGTGTCGCGCTGATGATACTCTGGAAGGCGCTGTACAACCCCGACTTTGGTCCCATCAATGCAGTCATCCACACAGTGAGCCAGACGCTGGGACTGGACGTGAAAGCGCCGCAGTGGTTGCTGTCCACTGCCAACCTGCTGGGGCTGGATGTGGAACAGGTGCGCCTCACTGCCAAACAGTTCGGACTGGGCGCACGCGACGCACTCATCATCATGGGTATCTGGATTGCTATCGGCGGTAATAACATGTTGCTCTATCTCGCCGCGCTGACCAACGTGCCGCAGGAGCTCATCGAAGCGGCGCAGCTGGACGGCGCGGGCAAGTGGTCGGTGTTTCGCAACGTCACCTGGCCGCAACTCGCACCGACCACCTTCTTCATCGTGGTGATGAGCTTCATCGGGGGGCTGCAGGGCGGCTTCGAGCAGGCGCGGGTCATGACGGGTGGCGGACCCGCAGGCACCACCACCACCCTGACCTACTACATCTACACCAAAGCCTTCGAAGAGTTTCAGATTGGCTACGCCTCAGCCATCTCGTGGATACTGTTTGCCATTATCTTCGTGGTCACACTCATTAACTGGAAGTTTGGCGCGAAGGAGGTCAGCTACTGATTGAGGGAGGTATGATGCTGAACACAGAAGCCGTTCAAAAACCTTCGCCGCTGGCGGTGTGGTGGAATCGGGTGGGCAAGGGGATTGCCAGCCACCTGATTCTGACGCTCATCGCGCTGACCACGCTCGCGCCGTTTGTGTGGATGGTACTTGCCAGCTTCAAACCGCTGGAAGAGGTCGAGCAGATAAACCCGCTGCCCAGCGTGTGGCATCCCGAAAACTACGCGAAGGTGTTCGAGCAAATCCCCTTCGCCCGCTACTACTTCAACAGTGTGTTCATCGCGGCGTGGGTGACCTTCCTGCAGTGCCTGACGAGTGCGATGGCGGCGTACGCCTTCGCCCGCCTGCAGTGGAAAGGGCGCGATGCGGTGTTTCGGCTGTATCTCGCCACGCTGATGATCCCGGGCGTGGTGACGATGATTCCCAACTACACACTGATGGTGTGGCTGCACCTGCTGGATTCCTACGTCGGGTTGATTGTGCCTGCGGCGTTCAGCGCGTTCGGTACCTTCCTGCTAAGGCAGTTCATGCTGACCATCCCGCCCTCGCTGGACGAGGCGGCGAAGATCGACGGCGCAACCCACTGGCAAATCTTCTGGGACATCATCATGCCCCTCTCCCGCGCGGGCTTGATCACACTGGCGATTTTCACCTTCATGGGCAACTACGGCTCGTTCTTCTGGCCGCTCATCCTGATTAAAAGCGAACACCTGCGCACCCTGCCCATCGGCATGTTGTACTTTGACACCAACTACGGCAGGCAGACCAACCTCATCATGGCGGCAAGCGTCATGAACATCATCCCGCTGGTCATCCTGTTCGTGGTGTCGCAACGGTTTCTGGTGCGGGGAGTCCAATTGGGCGCGGTGAAAGGATAGCCTGATATGGAAGGTAACCCCTGGCGTACACTCAGCTCTACGCCTGTCTACGACAACCCGTGGATTTCGGTGACGGAGCATCGGGTCATCAAGCCTTCCGGTGGAGAAGGCATCTACGGGGTGGTGCACTTCAAGAACCGCGCTATCGGCGTGTTACCACTGGACGGGGAGGGCTGTACCTGGCTGGTGGGTCAATATCGCTACACGCTCAACAGCTATTCATGGGAAATCCCCGAAGGCGGTGGCAGGCTGGACGAGGAACCGTTAGCGGCGGCGCAGCGCGAGCTGAAGGAAGAAACGGGCATGGAGGCGGACGAGTGGCGCGAAATCCTGCGGATGCACCTGTCGAACTCCGTGACAGACGAACTGGCGATTGTGTACCTGGCGCGTGGGCTGCGCATGGGCATGGCGCAACCGGAGGATACCGAGCAGCTGCAGGTGCGTCGGGTGCCTTTCGAGGAGGCGTACCGCATGGTGTGCACAGGCGAAATCACCGACGCTATCAGCGTGGCGGCAATCCTGCGCGCTCAGCTCATGCTACAGAATGGAGACCTTTAGCAGGTAACCGCTTTGCTTCGGTGGCGTCGTTCCTGCGCGTGAGGGTGATCGAGAAATGGTAGGAGTCAGGCAATTGCTATAGTCTTGCAGAGTTGGCGACACAAAGCGACATCATCTGTCATTCTGAGCGAAGTGAAGAATCTCTTTTGAGGCGCCGAGATGCTTCGCTTGCGCTCTGTTAGTATAGACGTGGGAAAGAGAACATGATACACTCTTTCCACACACCGCCGAGGGGCTGGGACGTTCTATGCTGCGCTCTGGGCAAGACCCACATGCTGAAATAGAACCAGCCCCCTCC
>Ga0209479_1000813_pt1 | contig 41487 bp, 43 predicted proteins | sample DewCreD2012metaG_2_FD_184112 | JGI IMG/M metagenome (GOLD analysis project Ga0209479, IMG submission 184112) | Hot spring sediment bacterial and archeal communities from British Columbia, Canada, to study Microbial Dark Matter (Phase II) - Dewar... ...
ATCGTTTCATACTGATATATACTAATACAAAACAGAATATTTTGTCAAGTGTTTTTTTCTTAATAATCCTTTTCTTCGAACTGGAAAGAGTTATGAAGAAGAATCTCAGCAGGAGAACTCAGGCAGACCAAAAGAAGACTTTTTCAGAGGTCTCTTATATCCCTTCTGGCCTAAAAAATTCTCAACGCTTTGGGGAGAGATGACGAAGGGGGAGCTTCCATCGGTGGTTAAGCCAGGCCCATTGGGTGGGGACTTCTCTGATTCTTTCTTCAATCACTTTTGTAAAGGCTATTGTTAGCCTTTCCAGATCTTTTTCCATCTCCCCCGTCCTTTCTATTTTCACTGGAGGTCCGATAAGGAGGGTATGGGGGAGTCTCTCCTTTCTTAATATAAACATGGGTAAGATCGGAGCCCCTGTCTTCAGGGAAAGGAGGGCAGGACCCATAGGGGTATAGGCAGGGTGATGGAAGAAGGGAACCGGATGCCCTCCATCTCTCCGTTGTTCATCGGCAACCAGATAGAGGATCTCATTTCGACGAAGTGAATTTAAGCATCTCTTGAGAGAGCTTATCATCGGTTTAATGGAAAAAGGATTCTGTCCCATTCTCTTCTGGTACTTCCCCAGTCTTCTCCAGAGTCTCGGGTAATTTCCTTCGTTAATGATCAGATTGAATCGGTATCCTTCAAGAGACAGCCTTGCTCCTACCAACGTGAACGACCCCAGATGAGCCCCCAGGGCAATGACTCCCCTTCCTTGGGAGAGGGCTTGATCCAGTTGCTCCTTCCCTTGAATCTCTATTTTCCGAAGAAACTGATTGAAAGAATGGGAATAGGCATATACGGTTTCTAAAGGAGTGAGGGCGAATTGAACGAAGATCTCTTTGGCCATATTGATTCGCTTTTTTAGGTCCTTCTCTGGCCCGAAAGCCAGAGAGAGGTTCCTCAAAACCCTTCTGCGATACTTCTGCAATAAATGGTAGGAGAAAACTCCTAAAACTTTTGAGAGAGAGGCTAACGCTTTTGGTCTCAAAGGAAGAAGGAGAAGAACTATCAGGGTGAGAAGCCCATTGAGAAGAAGGTCTCCGATCCAATGTTTGATTCTTTTTTTGAAAGATGTTCTCATAGGGATTCTTAATGGAGAAGTGATCCAATTTTACCATGATTATTCCGCCAAGACAACTTCATAGGATCGACCAATGTAACCCTTCACTGAAGGGAAAAATAAATTTAAGCCCGAATGGAGTATTTCCGAAACCCATAGAACCCAATACTCCTCTCAGTGAGGGGTTACCGACCAATTGACCTTTGGAGTCATTTTGTTTATCATCATAATTGAAAAAGATTCAATGATCTCAAGGAAAGGATGAGTCGTGAATATTTTGGCCCTTCCCGCTGCCTTAGCCTTTGCAATGAATTTAACCCTCTGTCTCATCGTTCTTTCCAGTAAACCCAAAGACCTCACTCACAGACTCTTTGCTGGCTTTGTGCTGTCGTTTGCCACCTGGAATTTGGGTGAGCTAATCATGATCAATAGTACCCATCCTTCTTATGCCATCTTTGGAGTCAAGATTATCTTTGTCGGTTTAACCCTTGCTCCTTTTTTCTTCTTACAATTTTCTTTTGTTTTCCCTTTCCCACGGGAAACGGGGTGGCGAAAGGGGTGGAGACGTGGGATCCTCTTTCTCATTCCCGTAGCCCTTTTAACCACCTTTTTTCTGATCTTTCGGATTGATATTGAGAAATTTAAAGAATTAAGAAATGTGTTCTATTATGGTTTACGTTTTGAAGAACCCTTGGTCTTTTTGGTCTTCCTTGGGTTGATCGCTCTCTTTTCAGCCCTCTGCATCTATTGGGGGATCAGGAATCTCATTCACTCTTCCCGCTCTACTCGAATTCCCCAATACCGCCTCCAGATTAAATATCTTATCTTTGGGATCCTTTCCATGGCCTTGGCGGGAACGATCATTAACCTCGCCAATTATTTTCTAAAATTGGGTTGGCCCGTCTTTTTCTTGGCAAGTCTCTATTCTATTTTGGTGAGCCTCTTCTTTGCGATTGCGCTCATTAAATATCGACTGTTAGATATCCACCTCCTTATCCGTGGAGGGCTTCTTTATTCTGCAGTCTCAGGGTTCGTTTTAGCCATCTATATTCTCATTATCAAAAATATTGGAGAGACGATCTCTCATCGGGCCTATGGAAAATCCCTTTTTGTAGAGTCTGCCCTTATTCTCCTGTTGGTCTTCATCTTTCGACCTGTCCAGAGGAGGGTGGCGGATTGGATCGATCACTTCTTCTACATGGATAGGGTAAGATTTCGAACCAAATTGACAGAATTTGGTCGGACCCTTACCGAGTTGTTAGACCTTAAGGAGATTGTCCGAGTGAGCTGTGAGACGATCCAGGAAACCTTCCATCTGGATAGGGTCCTTTTCTATCTTCTGGACGAGAGAGGAGAATTTAGACCGGTCCATGGGCCCTTTCCGGAAAAAGAGAAAAAGTATTCTCCCGAGAGCCCATGGGTCAACCACCTGGCCTCTATCAAAAGGGCTGTGGATTTGAGACATCTCCTTGAGAAAGAAGGGAACATCGAAGAGGTTGAGGAATTGATCGAGGAAGGATGGCTGGTTGGAGTTCCTATCTTTTTAAAAGAAAGGATTCAGGGATTTCTTCTCTTGGGAGAAAAGAAATCCCAGAAGGAGTTTACCACTGAAGAATTAGAGCTCCTGGAAGCATTTTCTAATCAGGTAGCCCTTGGGATTTCAAGGGCCCTTATCTATCGGGACATGAGTTTAAAAGATCGGGAGATCATGCAGGCTGAAAAGATGGTGGCCATTGGAGAACTTGCCTCTGGAATCGCCCACGAGATCCGAAATCCATTAGGAATCATTACGGCCTCAGCCGAGACCCTTCGAAAATACAAGGACGAGAAGATCCAAAAAGAGATGACCGATTATATCCTTGAGGAATCCCAGCGAATCAATCAATTGATCAATCAATTCTTGGACCTTGCTCGTCCCAAGGAGAGGAAATGGGAGAGGTGTGATCTGCGAGAGATTTTGGAGAAGACCCTTCTTCTCCTTTCCCCTCAGGCTCATCGCCTGGGTGTAAAGGTAGAACAGGAGGTACCGAAAGATCCACTTTTTCTGATGATCGATCCAGACCAGATCAGACAGGCCTTTATGAATATTGGGGTCAATGCCTTGGAGGCGATGCCCGATGGAGGGATTCTCAGGATCAAAATTTGGGAAAATGGTAAGGGAAAAGTCATTATCCAGTTCAGTGATACAGGGAAAGGAATTCCAAAAGAGATTCGCGGGAGAATTTTCGATCCCTTCTTTACAACCAAAGAAAGGGGAACGGGTTTAGGACTTCCCATTGCTCAGAGAATCGTCACCGAACATGGAGGGGAGATCAACGTAGAGGGGGAAGAGAAAGGGGGCACCACCTTTACGATTAGCCTACCTATCAGAGAGGTCCAAAAGGATGAAGAAAACCATTCTCATCGCAGAGGATGAGGAAAGGATGAGACGTATCCTGGAAGTCAATCTCCAGGATCGATACCATCTCCTGATGGCGAAGGATGGGGAAGAGGCCCTTCAAATAGTCAAAGATAAAGAGAAGGAGATTCATCTCCTGCTTACAGATTTAAGAATGCCCCAGTTGGATGGACTCACCCTTCTCAGGGAGACAAAACAGATTCGACCCGAATTACCCGTGGTCCTCTTTACGGCCTATGGAACGGTAGAATCGGCGGTCCATGCGATGAAGGAAGGGGCCTTCGATTATCTGCTTAAACCCATCAAAATGGAAGAGGTGGAATTGGTCATCGAGAGGGCTCTCTTTCAGATGAACCTCCTCAGCGAGATCCGTCACCTCAAAGAGGAGATCAAAACCCTCTACGGGGTGGATCATATCATTACCCAGGATCCTAAGATGTTAGAGATCTTAGGGATGGTTCGACAGGTCGCCGACAGCAAGGCCACCATCCTTCTGGAAGGGGAGAGTGGGACAGGAAAAGAATTGGTGGCACGGGCCATCCATCTTAACAGCCAAAGGGCTGGATATCCCTTTATCCCGATCAATTGTTCGGCCATTCCAAAAGACCTCCTCGAGAGCGAACTCTTCGGCCACGAGAAAGGGGCCTTTACAGGGGCAGCCAAGAGGAAGATTGGAAGTTTTGAATTGGCCCATCAGGGAACCCTCTTTCTGGACGAAATAGGGGAGATGCCCAAGGAGCTTCAGGTAAAGATTCTAAGGGCGATTGAAGGATATCGGTTTATGAGAGTAGGTGGAACAGAAGAGATCGATGTAGATGTGCGGGTCATTACCGCTACCCACCGAGATTTGAAAAGTCTGGTAGAGTCAGGAGAGTTTCGAGAAGATCTTTACTATCGATTAAATGTGATTTCCTTCAAACTTCCTCCATTGAGGGAACGAAAAAGGGATATTCCCCTTTTAGTGTCCCACTTTCTCGAGAAATATCGGAAAGAGGCAAAAGGAAGGGTGATAGAGGTCTCTGAGAGGGCCCTCAAGGCACTGGAACAGTATAGCTGGCCAGGAAATGTAAGAGAACTGGAGAACTGCATTCTGAGAGCTATGCTTTTGGCCCGTTCTCATCGGATTGAATTGGGAGATCTCCCTGCGGAGATGAGAGGAGAAAGGGTTGAGGGACTCCCCACCGTTCCAAAGGATTATGAAGAGTTAAAGAGGATGAAAAAGTACTTAAAGAAAAAGGCCGAGGAGGAGGTCGAACGGGCATTCCTGAGAGAGGCTTTGATTCGAAATCGAGGGAATGTCTCAAAGACAGCTTTAGATGTCAAGATGGACCGAAGACAGCTTCAAAACTTGATCCAAAAACATCGAATCAATGTCAGGGAATTCAAGACCCTGAGTATTTTTAACCCAAAAGGGTCAATCGAGTCTTAATCTTTTTCTATTCGAGAGAGCTTCATGGTTTCACCAAAAAGAGTTTCTCTTGTTTTCACCCTCTCCACCCTGTTGGTTGTTTCCATATACCGCCTCCAACTCACCCTTGGCCTTTTTAAAAATCCGGTTAAACCTTTTGATTATCATCCCACCATGGATTCCTTTCCTTTTATCCTTTCTCTCCTCCTTTATGACTTTCCCCTTCTCCTTTTCGGTTTTCTCCTTTCCTGGACAATCTCATCCCTCTGGATGAGAGGTTCAAGAAGGAAAGGGGGATGGATCCTAATCGGTTTGGGACTCATTTTCATTCATGTCCTTCTGGTTTCTTTTATTCTGATTCACGGAGCTCACATCCGGTTGCTCTTTGAGGCCCAAACAGGTCTAAGCCTCTGGATCCTTCGGGAAGTCTTCTTGAATGTTCCTTTTACTGAACTTCTCAGATTTATTCATCTTAGAGACCTTCCCTTTCTGGTGGTTCCTTTTTTCGTGTTTTGGGCCCTTTTTTTCTCTCCTTTTTCGGTTTGGAGGTGGGTTAGGGGAATCTCTTTGGGTGGGATGGTCCTTCTCTTTATGGGTTCTTTAGTCGTGTTTTTACTCCCCCTTCAGAAACCCGTTTCTCCCTTAGAGATTCGCCTCAACCCTGTCTTTTTTCTTCTCTACGACCTTCTGAAAGAGGAGGGTCAGATCTCCCATCTCAATGAAAGAAGAAAAGAGATTCAAAAAAAATCGACTTTCATGATTCAAGAAAAAGGAGCCGAAAGTTCTTTCAAGCCCGTCCGGTTCTTCCCTCCCAGGAAAGAGCATCCTTGGAATATTGTCATCTTTGTTATGGAATCTGTCGGGACTCGATATATTTTTGACCAAAGGGAAGGGAAACCCATGCCCATGCCTTTTTTCTATCACCTCACTAAGGAAGGGTGGTATCTTAAAAGACATTTTACTACATCCAATATTAGCACGAAGGCCCTCTTTTCCATCCTGAGCGGCCTTTATGATTTTTTTCGCCAAGAAAACTTTGGAACCCGATCCGATGCCACTGTCCCTTCGCTTCAAAAGTTTTTAGGGGAAGGATATGATGCCTTTCTGGTAACCCCTTCCCCCATCCCGTGGTATTTCCCGGAAGCCTTTGTGAGAAATAATGGTCTCAAGGAGATTTATCATTTTGGAAATCTCAATTTTAAGATCAGAGAAGCGAAACATGCCATGGGGCGTTATCTTGGAAGAGATGAAGTCGAGACCTTTGACTTTTTTATTCAGAGAGTGAAGAAAGGGAAAGAACCATTTTTAGGGATTTATATCAGTTTTGTAGCCCATCTTCCCTATTTTGATTATGGCGAGACATTTCGAATTAGAGAGTTGGATGGTAAAATGATTAATCGATATTATAACAATCTTTACCTATTGGATCGGCTTATCAAAAAGATGGTCGAGGCTTTAAAAGAAACGGGACTATTAGAGCGGACCATCCTGGTCATCCTGGGGGATCATGGCCAGGCCTTCGGCCAGCACCACCCCGATAATTTTATGCATCACCGTTATAGTTATAATGAGAATCTTGAGACCCCTGCGTTTCTTTATCAGCCCGTTTTATTTCCGCCAAGGGAGATCGAATTTCCAACCAGTCATATCGATCTCCTGCCCACCCTGTTGGAGTCTTTGGGAATTTCTCATGATCCCTCTCTTTTTGATGGGGAATCACTATTTCAGACTCACTTAAAGCGAAACTACCTCTATTTTTATGGTCACGAAGGCACGCTATCTTCATTGAATTCTCACCTGATTAAAGTTCAATATTCTTATAAAAAGAATCAATGTTGGGTCTTTGATTTAAAGGCCGATCCAGAGGAACAATTTCCTTTAAGTTGCGATTTATTCACGGATCAATGGGAAGATCTTCAATATTTTGCACACACCCATAATGAAAAGTTATTAAAATATAATAAATTTGTAAAAGAGAGAAAGAAGGCAACATTGAATGCGACGCAACTCCATCGACCTTGACAAATTGATGAAATTGATTTATAACATTCCCAAATTTATTTCCATCAAAAATTAAAGGATTTAATAGCCACGAAGGCCTATCCTCTGAAGAGGTAATCTTTCGTGGCTTTTTATTTTTATAAAGCGTTACTATTTTGTCAGTCAAAAACGTTTACAACATATTGAGGCTTAATAAAAAACAACCGGGTTGGATAATCTCATTCATTGTCCACGGTTTAGTGATGCTGATTCCCATTTCATCCATTTTGGTCGAACGATATGAGGAATTAGAGATGTTTATTATGAATGAGGAGAAACCGGTGACCCAATCGCATCGAGTGGTTGACAGAAAGATTGAAAAGAAGATTGACCCGAAGGTGATCGAATTCCCCAAAATCATAGAACCTCTCAAAGAAGAGGTAAGAGAGATACCTGAAGAGAAAAAGGAGGCGAAGGAAGAGGTAAAGGTAAAGGAGGAGGAAAAGATAGTGGCGGAAAAGGTTGTTGAAAAACCGATCCCAGAGACCATTCCGAAGGAAGAGCCGATCTTCATCCGTGAGGAGTCTCCTGTCCCTTTATCTGTTTCTATTTCGGTTGTTCCGAAGGAAGTAGAACCTTCTGAAAAACCCTCTCCTCCGCCTCCAGTTCCTCTCTCTCTGAATCAGAAAAATCCTGAACCCCTTCCTACTGCGAAAGAGACAGTCCATCTGGGGCCTACTCAACCTCTGGAGGTTGAGTTTGGAGCCAGAGAGGGTCCTAAATTTTTAAGAAAAGTCTTGCCGGTTTATCCTGTGATGGCCCGGAGGATGGGCAAAGAAGGTAGAGTGGTCCTGAAACTACTGATCGATGAGCGGGGAAACCTTTCGCAATTGGAGGTCATCGAACGAGCAGGATATGGTTTTACAGAGGCAGCAGTAGAGGCCGTCAAAAAATCATCATTCTTACCAGCCTTTAAAGATGGCAAACCTGTGGCCTCGATTGCCATCTTGCCCATCCGATTTAACCTGCGGAGTGAGGAATGAGTGATCTATTGGTCAAGGGCGGTTTTTTAATGTATCCGATCCTTCTCTGTTCCATTGCAGGGTTGGCGATCTGGGTCAATAAGTTTTTTCAATTCCGGAAGATACTCAAGGAGATGGAAGTTCCTTTTCATGATCTTCCCCAGCAGAGGGAGACCCCTGCCATCCTCATGCCGATCATCGAAGGCTTAAAGAACCAGTCCGACGAGAAGGAATTAGCCCTCATTGGCACTCGGCAGATTCGAATCGTTGAGAGGGGATTGAGTTGGCTGGGATTGATTGCCACGGTTGCCCCCCTTTTGGGGTTGACCGGGACGGTGACGGGCATGATCAAAGCCTTTATGGTGATCGAGAAAAGCCCGAGCGTCAACCCATCCCTGCTGGCAGGTGGTATCTGGGAGGCATTAGTTACCACAGCGGCAGGACTTCTGGTGGCAATTCCCATCCATATCGGGCATCACTACCTCGAAAAGCAGGCCGATGAGATCGCCCTGATGATGAAGGAGATGGTGACCCGTCTCCAAACAGAATGGAGAGAGGATCAAAGTGGAATTTGAAAGGAAAAGATATGACCATACGCACATCAATATCGCCCCTCTGGTGGATATGGTCTTTTTGCTCCTTCTCTTTTTTATGCTTACCTCCTACTGGATTGAGGAGCCCGCCATCCGGGTCAGATTGCCGGAATCGAGTACGGCTGAGGTGAAAAGGGATGAGGGGAAGGTCATTTACATCACCCAAGAGGGGAGCATCTACTTTATGGGAAGGAGGATCGACCTTCAGGATCTTCATAAAGCAATTCACAAACAGGTTAGGGATAGGGAGAAAGATTTCTTAAAAATCAAATCAGACAAGGAGGTGAGTGTAGGATTGTTGATCGACGTGATTGACGAGGTGAGACGCTTGGGAGTTAAAAACTTCAGCATTATCACCTCAAAGAAGGAAAGATAGAAAGTTGCTTCGGAAAGCGGAGGTGAAATTGGCAATTAAGACATTTAATTGGGTCATGAAGACCTCATCCCTCCTACGAAAGGAGAAAAAACTCGATAGGAGGTATGAGATGAAAAGGTGTTTAGCGATTTTGTTGGGTTTAGGGGTGTTTATGATAGGTTTACAATGTGTTTGGGCGGAAGAGGAAGAAACGAAATTTGATGAGATTGTTGTTACCGCTACAAAGACCGAAATCCCTTTGAAAGATCTCCCTGTAACAGTCCATGTGGTTGACAAGAAAAGCATTGAATCCCAGCCCGAAACTTATATCAGCAATTTTGGGGAACTCATTCGGGATCTACCCGGAGTCCATGTAGGCCAATATTTCCCATGGGGTCCTCCATGGATTAATCTGAGAGGGACAGGTTATTTTATTGGTCGAACTGGATACTTAGTAGATGGCGTCCCAGTGACTCCTTTTCTTTCAACCCCCATCCATCACCATGATATCGAGCGAATCGAAGTATTACTTGGGCCTTCCTCTGCCCTCTATGGGGCTAATGCTATGGGAGGAACAGTCAATCTGATTACCAAAAGAGGAACGAAAGAAACAGGTGCAAAGGTTGATCTGGGATATGGCTCAAGAGACACCTGGCGTCCCCATGTGGAGATAGGGAATCAGATTGGAAATTTCCATGTTTATGCCTCCTATTCTGGAGATTATTCGGATGGATATAAAATGAATCCCTTTGAGGTAGTCTGGGAACTATATCAATATGGGCAGAGGGGATGGTTGAGTTATGCCTCCTTAGAGGAGAATAAACATCGATATAGTTATTACAATATTAAGTTGGGTTGGGAGAATGAAAAGAAAGCAGGCATATGGGTAGGATACCATCGTCAGGATGCTTTCCTCTATGGTGGGAGACCCAATAGGACATGGTTGGATGACGCTGTTGAGGGATTGGGAACTTTACGATTTCATACTCCCATAGGGGAGTTGATGAAGGTTACGGGAACGCTCGGCTTCCAGCACTTAGAGCGACCCACCCTGAATAATATGGGTCCCACCTTTCCAGGAGGTGTCCTCACCTGGGATTCGACCCCAACCACAAAAGAAATATGGAAACAAAAACGATCTCCAGTGGAATTGCAGACCGATTTTTATTTGGGTAAACAGAACATATTGACGGTTGGAGGACTCTGGTTGCGAGAGGATGAACTGAGAGAAACCAAAAGCCGTATTACCGGGGCTACCAGCGCTAAGACCGAGTACACGACGGACCAGACGGCTTTCTATTTGCAGGACCAGGTGTTTTTTTTCGATGGAAAACTAAATATTCTGGCAGGAATTCGTTACGATCACTGGAAGTACCACGATATATTTGATTTAGTTTCCATCCCGCAGAAACGAGATGAAATCAAAAGGGATCATCTTACTTACCGAGGAGGAATTAAATATAGTTTGACCGACTCCGTAACCATCCGCGCATCTGGAGGCACGGGGTTCTGGCCGGGGCTTCCGATCTGGATGTTTACCAGTATACCTACCGGGTCAACCCGTCGAGTTCCTAACCCCGATCTTAAACCAGAAAAGACATGGATGGTGGATATGGGTTTAGATGTTCATTTAAAAAAGTGGGGTACGTCTTTCACTTTGACCCCTTATTATGGCAGAATTTCAGATCTTATCACCTATATTTACTCCCCTCACCCCACACTGCCTGGTGTAAATATTGTTAAAGCTTATAATCTCGGTGGAGTAAAAATTTATGGTTTGGAGATGGGCTTAGAGCAAAAGTTACTCCAGCCCCTTACCGCCTTTGCCAGTCTCACCCTCAACCATTCCGAAATCACCCAATCTGGCGAGGCCACCGGTATTGAACTCTCGAACTCCCCTGACTATTTTGGGAGCATTGGATTCATCTATCGCCATCCAGAGATCATCAATGGCCGCATCTCCATGCGTTTTTCTGACAAGCGCTATTATGTGAACGACGTTGCAACCCGTCATCTCCCCTACTACTCGATGAAGGCCTATGAGGTGGTGGATGCCAAAATCTGGAGAGAGTGGAAGGTATGGAAAGGCATCCTTACCACTGCGATTAGTGTGGATAATCTCTTTAATAAGAAATATGAAACAGAGTTTATTTGGATCCATCCTGGAAGAAGTTTACAGTTAAATGTGGGCTATAAATATCTCTTTTAGAAATAGACTATTCCTTTTTATAACTTCTAAAATGGAAAGGGGGAAGGAGAACGGTAAACAATCTAAAACATTCTTTCCCCTTTTTCTCATTTTTATGGGGGCTATTACCTTTTCCCTTGGATGTGGAGAGGATCGCCATACAAAACATATAGGTTCGAAACACAGAAGTTCTATACTTCGGATTGCAGTAGGAAGAGACCTATATGAGGGACCAGATTCGAGAAGCTATGTCCATGGCAGTGTTAATGCTTGGGAATCTCTTACTTATTTAAATGAAAGACTTCACCCCGAAGGTTGGTTAGCCGAGTTATGGCAAATGGAAAATGAAGGCAGGAAATGGGTCTTTCATTTGAGAGAAGGGGTTCATTTTCACGACAGTACCCCCTTAACACCCGAAGCGGTGGTGGCCAATATCTCTCGTTATAAAAACAATCCAAAGTATGACCCCCATGGTCTTTATCAAAACCTTCAATCCATTCAGCCCTTGGGGAAAAGAGGCGTTGTGTTTCATCTCAATTCACCTCAGCCCAATTTCCCTGCCTCCATCAATTATTTTGGGAGCGCTATCTTTCACCCCGATTCCTTTGATTCCAAAAATCAATTTGTTAAATTTATAGCCACCGGTCCCTATCGGTTTGAGACGAATAAAGATGGTATCCTTCGTCTCAAAGCCCATTCTGCCTATTGGCAGGGAAAACCTTTTTTTGAACGGGTTGAATTCTGGTACATTCCAGATGCAGCAACCCGTTTAGATGCATTAAAGGCAGGACAGGTCGATGCCATTGTAGATGTGGGAGGGATTCTTCCGAATCAGCTACCTGATTTGAGGCGATCGAGACATATTCTTGTTAAAAAGAGAGAGGTAGCAACGACTCACTATCTCCTATTTAACCCTCAGCGGATTCCTTTTAAAGACATTTCCAATAGGAAGTGGGTATGCGATACTTTAAACCGTTTTGAGCTCGTGAAACATATTCTTGGAGAAGCGGGGCTTCCGGCAGAGTCCCTTTTGACTCCTTTGGCAACGGATTGGTACGAAAGGAATTACCCTCAACGACCTACCTCATCAGCACCCTATCCATCCCTTTCAAGGAGGGAGGTGTCCATCCTTCTGCATGCGGGCACTCTTCAGCGTTGGCCTTATAAAGAAATGGCTGAAATCATCCATGCACACCTGCATCAGGCTGGGTTGAAGGTGAAAATCCGTATCGAAGAGGCAGGACTTTTTAGAGAATCTTTAAAAAAAGGAGATTTTGATCTTGTCCTTCATCCCTTTACCCTCATGACCGGGGAACCAGATATTTTCTTCAATTGGCTTATGATGGTAAGTCCAGAGACCTTAGGAATTGAAATGAGGAAAATGAGGAGTAAGATTTCGAAGGCTCGAACCTTGTTGGATAAAGAGGAGAGAAAAAATATATATCACCAACTCCAACGGTGGGTTTCTGACAATTACCTTATCCTCCCCCTTTATCATGATGTGACTTTCTATGCTCACAGGGATCATCTCCATGGCCTTGAGATAGATGCGTTCTTTAGACCTAATCTAATAAAGGTAAAAACGAACGAAGACATTCCTTAGAATGAACGAAGACTAAAAAAGTGTTCCACCCTATCCCTTTCAGGAATACTTTGATATCCAATCGGATCTCATCAGAGTGAGAAGCCCTATGCCGATTCTCCCTTTGGATATGGATGAGAAGGAGAAATTTTTTAGGAGGGTTTTTCAGAGACAATGATTTCTTATCTTTCAAAGCGATTCCTGTTTCTGATTCCTCTATGGATTGGGATTTCTATCATCGGTTTTATTTTCATTCAATTGTCCCCAGGTGATCCGGCTGAGATTCTTTTACAAAAAGAAGGGATTGAACCTACTCCTGAGGCTATTGAAACCATGCGCTCTAAATTGGGATTAAATGACCCTCCCTATATCCAATATATTCGATGGTTATGGAAATTGATCCATATGGACATAGGAGTTTCTTATAAAACCGGAGAGCCGGTGATCAATGAACTTCTTAACCGGTTACCCGCTACCTTGGAACTTACCCTCGTCTCTTTTGGTTTCATTGTCATATTATCCCTCATGATAGGACTCTTGTCTGCTTTAAACAAACACGGGATCTTTGATCGAGTTGGGGTGTTAATGGCTATTATGGGGGCTTCGATTCCCAGTTTCTGGTTAGGTTTAATATTGATCTATCTTTTTTCCATAAAACTAAGGTGGTTTCCTATAATGGGTCGGGGAAGTGTTTATCATTTAGTCCTCCCTGCTTTGACTCTAAGTTTTGGAACCCTCATTGTTCAAGCGCGCCTGCTTCGGACTTCACTCCAAGAAGTCTTAAGAAAAGATTTCATTATGACGGCACTGGCGAAAGGAGTTAGTCGGAAAAGAATTCTAATTCGTCATGCCCTTCCAAACGCTGTGCTCCCGTTGATGACCAATTTAGGTTTGATTTTAGGTCGCCTTCTTGGGGGAGCCGTCATCGTAGAAACGATCTTTGCCTGGCCTGGAATTGGGAGATTGGCTGTTGAGTCCATCCTCCAGCGTGACTATCCGGTCATCCAAGGATATCTGCTCTTAACAGCCTTGATCTTTGTTTTTATTAACCTTTGTGTTGATGTAGGGTACCGTCTTATTGACCCGCGGATTGAATTAGATCGTTAGCCATGAAAATTTTAGGGTTGATCATTATATCCACCCTTCTCATCCTCTCCCTTTGTGGCCCATATCTTATTCCTCACTCTCCCCTTGAGATTAATCTAAATCGACGTTTTGAAGGGCCCAATAAGATATATCCCTTTGGAACCGATCATTTGGGCCGTTGCGTTTTATCACGACTCATTGAAGGTGCAAGAAGGTCGTTAAGCTCAGCCTTGCTGACCCAGACGATAGCCCTTTTCATTGGTATCTCCATCGGACTCCTATCAGGGTATCGAGGAGGAGGTGTAGACTTCTTACTGATGCGACTCGTCGATTTAACGCTTGCTTTCCCGAGCCTCATTCTTTCCCTAGCCCTCATCGGTCTTATTGGGCCTGGTCTTCAAAATGCTATGATTGCCTTTGCTCTGGTTCACTGGGCTATTTATGCAAGGTTTGTCAGAGGGCTCGTTCTCGAAATCAAAGGAAAACAGTTTATCGAAGCGGCTCGCTCTTTGGGGGTTGGCCCTTTTAGGATGATCACTCATCATTACCTCCCCAATATTTTTTCTCCCCTTCTTATTCTTACCTCTCTGGATACAGGAAGAGTGATTTTTACTCTCTCCGGTTTGAGCTTTTTAGGACTGGGTGCCCAGCCTCCTATCCCTGATTGGGGCGCCATGCTCAATGAAGGACGTTTATACCTATCAACTTCACCCCATTTGATGCTCTTTCCTGGATTAGCCATATTTATTGCTGTAATGGGTTTCTATCTGTTGGGGGAAGGGATGGTTGAGTATAAAAAAGACTTTTCGTTTTTAGGAACAAGATCAAAGAATAAGGATTGATCTGAGACAATACGGTTTTCCTTCTTTGAACTCGGCAAAAAGAATGGCTTCATGAGATAATGTTAAACCTCTTGGCTTTCTTTCCATTCTTATAAACGCTTTTTTCTCTAATTTGTAATGGAACCAGAAATTACCCTATAAGAGTTAAGAAATTTCTGTCAACGAACCTTACTTCGTTTAACTGCGGGAGGGAGCCGAAGGGAGTGGTGTGGACTTGAGTTTTTTCTCAAGGTCTTCTAAAATGGAATTAAAAGGGGGGATTTAATAAGATGTTAGAACTCTCTGAAAAGATAAAGGAGCATTTTCGAAATCCTCTGAATGTAGGAGAGATGGAAGACCCAGAAGGGATGGGGACTATCGATAACCCTGTCTGTGGAGATACGACCAAACTCTATCTGAGGATCAAGGATGGGGTGATCGAGGATGCTAAGTTTTTATCCTTTGGATGTGCTGTAACCATTGCTTCTGCTTCGGTATTTACCGAAAAAATTAAAGGGAAGGAGATTTCCAAACTGTTTGAGGGGACGGACGAAGAGATCCTCCATAGGCTCATCGGGATGATTGAGAGTGAACTCGGAGAAATCCCACCCGTGAAGCTTCATTGCCCTCCAGCAACGGTTCAGGTCTTTCTTGAGGCTGTCAGCCGGTATTTCACTAAAACAGGGGAAACAGAGGCTAGCCTGAGAGCTCAAGGGTTGATTCCTAAAATCTCCGAATTCTATCGGAGGGGAGAAGCCACAGGCTAACCCCCTTTCTTTTCATCTTATTAAGGAAGGATCAAAAGGAAATGGGGGTCAAAATTTATCATCGACCAGATCTTCACCATCCAATCATGTTTGTGGGGTGGCCTGGGATAGGCAATATTGGATTGATCGCAGTGAGCACCCTGAAAGAGATCCTTCGGGCGAGAGAGTTGGGAGAGATTGATCCTCTCCATTTTTTTTATCCGAGAAAAGTGGTGATCGAAGATGGTCTCTTAGTCGATTTAGAGTTTCCTGCCAGTCGATTCTATTATCAAAGGGTAGGTGAAAAAGATGTGCTTTTTTTTATTGGTGAAGAGCAGCCTTCTGACGGAGGGAGGATGTATGCTCGAGGAGAAAAGGCCTATCAGATGGCAAACTTCGTATTAGATGTGGCCTCCGAATTCGGTTGCCACAGGATTTATACCTCAGGGGCCTGTGTTTCTCCTATCCATCATCAAATGAAACCGAGGGTCTGTGCTGTCGCTACCTCCTCAGAAGTTCTTCAGGAGGTGAGGCGATATTCTAATACCATTGTGATGAGCGAATTAGGAGAAAGGCGAGAGGGGGAAGGGGTCATCACAGGACTCAATGGGTTACTCCTGGGCGTGGCCAAATCGAGAGGGATGGAGGGAGCCTGCCTGATGGGAGAGATACCGGATTGGCTTTCTGGAGCGGCTTTCCCATACCCCAAGGCCTCCAGGTCCGTCCTCGAAGTCTTCGCCCAGATTTTAGGGATTGAAATTGATCTTCACCTTCTGGATGAGTCTGAAAGACAGATTGAGGAGATTGTTGAAAGTTTCTATGCTAAATTTCCGAAGGAAATGAAGGAGGAGTATGACCAAAGAAAGACGATTCTCCAGATTCGACCCGGTACGATCACGATCCAGGCCCAGATCTATATCGACGAGCAGTACAAGAAAGGAAGCGAGGAGGGCGGAGAGGCTCCCAGTTAGAATTGATCAACACCATGGGCTCCAAAAACCTTCGCTCCTCATAGGATGGCACACTCAAGACATTGGGAAATTGACCAGCAGGGTTCTCGATTTTTTAATTGAAGCCTTTGAAGGACAAGAAGTCGGTGAGATCGAGCCCCTCCGGTTTTTCTCCTTCGGAGGGGTAAGGTTTAAAGAGGATTTGGTTCAATTTCAGGAAAGTAAATTCTGGGCTTTAAAAAGGCATAACCTTTTAATTTTCAAGAGTGATGAACCCGAATTCGAATACTATCTATTTCTCAACACCCTTTTAGAAGTGGCTGAGCATTATTTTCAAATCGAGGAGCTCTATACCCTCAGCGGAACCCTCTCCCTGATCGCCCATACCTCCCCTCGAAGAATCCTTACTGTTTATAATCGTAAGGAATGGAAGAGGAGATTGGAAGGATATGGATTGGAACCGATGACCTGGAAAGGGCCCCCGGCCATTAGCAGTTATCTTCTATGGGTGGCAAAGAAGAGGGGGATACCAGGGGTGAGCCTCTGGCCCGAGATTCCTTTCTATTTGGCTTCAAGAGAAGACCCCGAAGCGATAAGGGTCGTCCTTTCCTTTTTTAATCAAAGATTCCGACTTGGATTAGAGTTGGGCTGGCTGGAGAGAGAGAAGCAGGAACAGGAAGAGAAGATTCTCGATTTAAGGAGAGAGAATCGGGAGATTGATGATTATATCTGCCGTTTGGAAAAAGGGCTCCCTCTGAATGAAGAGGAGCAGGTAAAACTGGCCAGAGAGATCGATGAGCATTTAGGGAAGAGGGGATAGGTCAATCCTTGTCTTCTTTTATTTTTTGAATCTCTTTTTGAACCTCCTTCCACATATGCCCGTGAAGAACGAGATTGAGCTGACAGAAAGGGCAGTGGAGGGTCGCCCCTTCAAATAACTCTTCTATTCGATATTCTTTCTTTCGACCACAAACAGGACAAGAAAAAGGGACCGTTTTCATGACCAGATTCCAGGAATAGGTTTTCCACAGAATTTGCATTTTCCATTCTTGAGATGGACCTCACCCACCATATACCCTGTCCGTTGGATGATCCTCTTTTTACACTTTGGGCACAAGGTGTGCTCCCCCTCATGACCCGGAATATTCCCTATATAAACGTATTCCAGGCCGCAGGCCATGGCCACACCTCGAGCCTTCTCGAGGGTGGAGACAGGGGTAGGTGGAAGCATCCGAAGCTTATAGAGGGGATAAAATCGGCTAAAATGAATGGGGGTCTCAGAGCCCAATTCTTTTTTGATCCAGAGGCACATCTCTTTTATCAATGAAAGGTCATCATTCTTTGTAGGTATTACCAGGTTCGTAATTTCCAGATGAACTCCTTCTTGTTTTAGGATCTTTAGAGTTTGGAGAACAGGTGTAAGGGCTCCGCTACAGAGGTCATGATAGAAGGCTTGAGTAAAGCCTTTAAGGTCGATATTAGCCGCGTCCAAGACCTTACAGAGGTTTCGAAGTGGAGTGGGGTTGATAAATCCATTGGAATGCATCACGTTGAGGAGGCCTGATTTTCGTGTGAGGTGTGCAATATCCACCATATACTCATAAAAGATGGTAGGCTCCACATAAGTATAGGCAATGGAATGAGCCCCTATCTCCTTAGCGCTCTTTACGATCATTTCGGGGGAGACATCATAATTATAAACCTCTTCTGGAGAGGCTTGAGAGATTTCCCAATTCTGACAAAACTTGCATTGAAAGTTACATCCGACCGTGGCAAGGGAAAAAGAGATCGTACCAGGAAGCACATGGAAGAAGGGTTTTTTTTCAATGGGATCAGGATGAATGGCACAAGGATTTCCATAGACCAGACTATAATATTTACCCTCACGATTCTCTCTCACTCGACAAAGTCCCCTTTGACCTTTTGAGACCTGACACCGATGGGGACAGAGTTCACATTGCACATCCCCTCCGGGGAGAGGTGTAAAGTAGGGGGAAAGTTTGGTCTTAATCAGCCCCTTCCTCCTTATTCCTTGAGCTTCCGAATTTTCTGGAAAATGGAAGAGGAAAGGAAAGGCAAAAAGACAGAGAGCCCTCCCCCCCAATTTTAAAAATTCCCTTCTTGAGACCCTCGATGAAATCATAGCTACGTTCTTTTATTCTATTATCCATGCTAACTATTCCATAGTCAATCCCTCCAGATGGACTCTTCACATCGGGATTTAAATGGAGTATAATTTTTGTATGGAATTAAGGCGAAGGGAGCTTATCAAAGTTATTCTTTTCGGTGGGAGTCTCCTTATCATTCCATCCTTTCTCCAATCCAGGCCCCGAAGGAGGGAAGGATGGATTCCAGCCTATGAGAAGTTGGAAAGAGAAGGGAAACTGGCACAGAGAATTGAGCAAGCCTATGCCTTTTTTGAGAATTGTCACCTCTGTCCAAGACGGTGTGGGGTGAATCGGAAGAAAGGGGAGAAGGGATTCTGTCAGGCCCCCATGAATCCGGTCATCTTTAGCTATCATCCTCACTTTGGCGAAGAGATGTCTATCACAGGGAAAAACGGCTCAGGTACTATCTTCTTCTCTAATTGCAATCTTCGCTGCATCTTTTGTCAGAATTGGCCAATTGCTCATGAAGGAAGAGGAAGGGAGGTTCGAGATGAGGATCTCGCGGAGATGATGCTGGCTCTTCAGAAGATGGGTTGCCATAATATTAACTTGGTTACCCCCACTCACGTGATGCCCAACATTTTAAATGCTACTCGAATAGCCCTGAAGAAAGGGCTCCGTCTACCTCTTTTTTATAATACGAGTGGTTATGAACGAGTAGAAATCCTGAGAATCCTGGATGGAATTGTGGATATCTATAAACCGGATATGAAGTATATGGATTCAGACAAAGCAGCAAAATACTCCTCAGGGGCCCATGATTATCCCGAAGTGACCAAAAAGGCCATTCTCGAAATGTATCGTCAGGTTGGAGATTTGAAGATTGATGAAGAAGGGATTGCTTATCGGGGGCTGCTGATTCGTCATTTAGTGATGCCGAATCGGGTAGCCGGAACAGAAAAATTCGTAAAATGGGTCGCTGAAAATCTCTCTAAATCGACCTACGTCAATATCATGGCCCAGTATCGAGTCGAATATAAGGCCTATGAATATCCTGAGATTGCAAGAGGAATTACTGTAGAGGAATTTATGGAAGCAATAGATTGGGCTAAAAAATATGGATTAACCAACCTTGACCCTCACTCCAAGGCTCTTTGGGAATTCTATAGAAAACGTCTTTCCAAATAAAAATGGGATAAAATCCCAAAAAAAGTGATCAAATGAATCGCATTTAATTATTCGATTTTTTTTGAAAAATTTATTTTCAAAAGATTGCGATATATAAATTCGCACTTTTGCCTTTTCTTTCCCTTATTTCCTCCTAAAGATATTTCATATTTTTTCTAACTTATTGATAATTCATTATTTTTTTATTTTCGAATCAGTATGATATTGGCATCTTGTTTGCCAAGTGAATTTAAAAAAAAATTTTTGAGGGAATGGTTTCGGATGAGGTGGAGGAATCTATTGATTGGTTTTTTAGGAATCTGGTTGATTATTGCCGCATTTACTATCAATGGAAATTTAATCAATGAATTAGTCGTTGGTATTGCCATTACCATTCTGTCTTTCTGGACAGCTTTTCAATCTTAGAAAGAGGAGGGGGACCATGTTATTTTCAGATCAAATAAGGGATTTTACAAGTCAACAAGTCTCAAAAATGATTGTAGAATTACTCAGTAGGATATCCGATGAAAATTTAATTCAACCCACTTATTTAGCAGAAAAGTTGACGTCAGACCCTGAAATCTTGAGTGCTATCCAGGGTGTAAGGAAGATGCTTCAAACACCAGGGCATCCTGCCAAAAAACTCTTCCGTGGGATTCTGGAGTATCTTCCCCCAAAAAATCGAACGATTGTTTATCACACCCTTTTTAATAATGCCTGGTTTTTGGGGAACAAGAAGAGAGACCAGTTCGAAAAAGTTTACGGATTTCGACCCCCTTTTGTGATGATCCTCAGCCCCACTTATCAATGTAATTTGAGGTGTTTAGGTTGTTATACATTGGGTTACCAAAGGCATCCAGGACTCCCTTATGACTTAGTAAAGAGAATTCTCGGGGAATGTATGGAGATGGGTCTGCATTTCGTTACGATTCTTGGGGGAGAGCCCTTTATGTATCCCCACCTTTTTCAAATGATCGAAGATCACCCCAATATCTTCTTCCAGGTCTATACCAACGGAACCCTAATGACCCGAGAGAAGGCTGAAAGGCTCAGGGCCCTTGGAAACGTAATGGTCGTGGTCAGTTGTGAAGGGTATGAGGAAGAGACAGACCGATGGAGAGGGAAAGGTGTCTTTAAGAAAATCATGGAGGCCATGGATCATCTCCGAGAAGCCCACGTCCTTTTTGGTTCTTCCGCAACGGTAACCAAAGATAATGTCTATATCGTTTCTTCAGAAGAATGGATCGATATGCTTCTTGAGAAAGGCATTATTGCTCAAAACTATTTTCTTTACATCCCGGTTAATGGGCAAGGGGATATCCATCTCATGGTGACTCCAGAGCAGAGGGACCATCTTCGAAGGCAGGTCATCCATTTCAGAAGAACGAAGCCCCTCTTTATTCTTGATTTCTGGAATGACGGTCCCCACGTCAAGGGATGTATCGCAGGAGGGAGAAGATATTTTCATATCAATGCCAATGGAGATGTAGAACCCTGTGTATATACGCATATAGCGATGCATAACATTAAAGATGTGTCATTGGCAGAAGCCTTAAATAGTCCCCTCTTCAGGGCCATTCGAAAGAGACAGCCCCATAATGAGAATCATCTAAGGCCCTGTATGATTATTGATAATCCCGAGAGATATCGAGAGGTGATCGAGGAGACCCGTCCTTATTTTACTCACCCAGGTGCAGAAGAGGTGGTCACCACCATGAAAGACCAGATGGATGCTTATGCAGCCCGTTTTGCTGAGTTAGCCGATAGGATCTGGAAAGAAGAATATCTCAAACGACCCATCCCAACGACTCGATGTGCTTCAACGAGTGTCGGAGTTTCAGTGTCAACGAATTCGGTTTCCTAAATATGAGTTCCAAATGGAGGACAAATTCATAAGGGAGGATCCTATTCATATCCTCCCTTTTTATGTCCCATGACGTTCTCAGAGAGGTCTAAATTTCAAGCCCCTTCACTGATGGCTTTCTCAGGGCATTCTTCAATACAGGTTCCGCAGTCCACACAGGTCTCTGGATCAACGACTGCCTTCCCATCTTCGACCTTTATTGCTTCAACGGGACATCCCTCCTCACATGTTCCACAACCTGTACATTTTTCCACGTCTACAATAACGGCCATTATTAACCTCCTTTTTTAATCATTCTAAGGCCTTCATCCTATAACATTATTTTTTTAAAATGCCAAGTGCTTTTTTGACCAGATTCTTTTCATATTCATAGTCAACCACCCTCTGGATCATAATTTTTTGAGCCATAGGAGGTCCTGCTCCATGCCAGGTTCCAACTCCATGCTGACCTGCAGTCCAATTCTGAAGGAGTTTGGTCACTTTTAGAATATATTCTGTCGGTACTTCGGAGCCAAATCCCAAGAATTCCTCCACATATCTTTTCGTTTCTGGATTCTTTAAGTCCTTTAAAGAGGGCAGGGTGACGATTAATCCCCCTCCGATATCTCCTGCGAGGGCCATCACTCTCCAGAAAGCCTGGCAGATATTGAGTTTTGAAACATTTCCCATCAGTTCGTCTGGAAGATAGACTCCTGACCCTTCCGGTTCCTCTTTGCCCAGATTGGCTGAGGCCAGACCACAGGCCCTACCTGTTTCTCTAAGAACCACCATCTCCATTAATTCGTCATAAATGTGCTGAGCCTTATCCAATCCTTTATATTCTTGAAGAAGTTTACAGGCACCAATAATTAGATTCATGAATCCAACCTTACAGGTTCCCCCGCAAGTCATCCGATGGGTTTTGGCAAACCGTTCGACTAATTTGATCGAATAGTCCACTTCTCCACAATGAAAGACCCTCTCCCATGGCACAAATACATTGTCAAAAACGACCATGGACGTTTCTCTCTGTCCGAAGAGTGGATTTCCTAACTCGTCGATATCCTCTGCCATCTCCCTTTCTGCAGAATAGGGAGAGTATTGACAGATATAGACGAGCCCTTCGGCATCCGTGGGAGTAGCAAACGCAAGAGCATAATCCTCTTCGCCTTTTCTTTTTGACGATTGGGGAAGGACCAATAACTCATGAGCCGCATAGGCTCCGCTGATATTGATTTTTGCTCCTCTCACCACGATTCCATCCGATTTCTTTTCCACCACCTTGACCGAAAGAAAGGGATCTGGCCAATCCAGAGTTCTTTTCTTCCGGTCTCCCCTCGGCTCGGTCAAAGCCCCACCCACGACCAGATCCTTCTTTTGAAGCCACCGCAGGTAATTGGTAAACCGGTGGTGGTAATCTGTCTTTAAATGGTGATCCATCTCCCAAGTGGTAGCGGCTAAAGAGTGGAGCGCATCCAGTCCAGGACATCGATAGATACAGGTGCCCAACCTCTCTGCCGCGAAGGTGCCTGCCATCGCCTTGGCCACCAAATCCTCTCGACTCCGACAGATATAGAGATAACGATTGACCCGATCATTGGTCAAAGGAGAGAGGACGGTCATAAGATCTTGAGATTCTGGATCCAGAGCCCAAAAATAGCTTGCCTTGTTTGCCTCGATCACCGTTCGAGTATTTGGATTTTCAAAAATGTCCTTTACTTTCCTCCCATTCATATAGATATTTAACTCTTTTCTTGCCTTAAGACTCTTTTCGTATTCTTCTGGAGTGATAAGGGCCATTTTCTTCCTCCCGAGGTAGAGATAGAACCATTCTTAATCCATTCCACTTTTTTTGTAAAGAGCTTTTTAAAAGATGAGGAGTTCGTTCTAAAACCCCTTATCAGATTTTTTAATACCTCCTTCTTTTTATATTGAAAAAATTTATTTGACAAATAAAAATTTTCTATTTTATACATTCTTAAAAATCGATAGGTGAAGAGAGGATATGCCTCGAGCTCGGAAAAAGGGAAAAAGAAAAAGGTGAAAGGAGGTTACTCATGACAACGATCAAGAATTTTTTTGCCACTCGTTGGGGGATCATTTCAGTAGGAGCTATAATCGGAATCTTTGCCCCGCTTTTGCAGAAGTGGGGAAATCCGGCAAACATGGGGATCTGTGTCGCCTGTTTCGACAGGGATATTGCAGGGGCTCTGGGGCTTCACCGGGCAGCGGTTGTTCAATATATGAGGCCAGAAATCATTGGTTTCGTCCTCGGCTCCCTGATTGCTGCCTATGCCTTTAAGGAATTTCGCGCAAGAGCTGGGTCCGCTCCTATTGTTCGATTTATCCTTGGGGCTTTTGCCATGATCGGAGCCTTGGTCTTTTTAGGCTGTCCGTGGAGGGCAGCACTCCGCTTAGCCGGAGGTGACGGTAATGCCATCTTTGGTCTCCTTGGACTCATTGGAGGGATATGGGTGGGTACCCTCTTTCTGAAAAGTGGTTACAACCTTGGACGAACTCAAAAAACTCACACCTCGGTGGGATGGCTACTGCCATTAATTATGCTTGGGTTCCTTGTTCTCATGTTGATCTTTCCACAAATTCCGGGGCAGGAAAAAAACGGGGTGCTCTTTTATAGCGTGAAGGGTCCAGGGTCCATGCACGCACCCCTTATCGTATCGCTGGGAGTGGGTCTTTTGATTGGATTTCTGGCTCAGAGAAGTCGGTTCTGCACCATGGGGGCGATTAGGGATTTTGTGCTTTTCAAACAAACCCATCTCCTTTCTGGATTCATCACCCTCGTCGTGGTGGCTTTCATTGTCAATGTGATATTAAAACAGTTTAATCCAGGTTTTGTCAAACAACCCGTGGCTCACACCATGAGCCTCTGGAACTTCGGCGGCATGGTTCTGGCTGGTTTGGCTTTCTGCTTGGCTGGAGGATGTCCGGGGCGACAACTCTTCCTCGCTGGAGAAGGGGATGGAGATGCGGCCGTGTTCGTCCTCGGAATGATCGTGGGAGCCGCCTTTGCCCATAATTTTGGATTGGCTAGCTCTCCGGACGGAGTTGGCCCCTATGGGATTCATGCTGTGATTATCGGACTACTTACGTGCCTTTTTATTGGATTCACGATGAGAAAAGAAGTGGTGTAAAAAGGAGGGAAAACCATGAGCCATATCGTTGATGCACGAGGGCTTTCATGTCCACAGCCTGTTCTTCTGACTCTTAAAGAAATGAAAAAGATCGACAAAGGAGAGATCGTCATCCTCGTGGATACGGATACCTCTAAAGAGAACGTCTCCCGTGCGGCAACAGCCCAGGGATGGAATGTGAAGAAAGTGGAGCCGGAAGGAATAGGATACCGCATTACCATTTCGAATGAATAAGGATGGAAATATTTGGGTTTCTTAAAAAGAGATTAGAGGAAGTGCCAGAGGATCATCATCAGGATCGGGGATTCTTGGTCTTTGAAAACACGAGCGAGGTGATCCAGGCAGAAAACCTCCTCAAAAGGAAAGGCTGGAAGATCCGGGTGATGGGACCACCCCCTGAAATTCGAACTGGATGCGATCTTGTGATTGAGTTTCCTTTGATCGAGGAACTAAAGATTAAAAAGGTATTGGAAGAGGCAGGGATTCCACCCCTTCAAGCCATCCCCGTATCCAGTCCCTTATTGAAGCCGGTCGATCTCTTTCAAACAAAAGATTTTGGAAATTACCTGATGGTCCAGGCAGCGAATATGAAACTGACGGTTGAAAAAGAGTCCCTGACCATCGTGAATATTTCTGGTGGCGGTTGCCCGGATGTTCCTTACCTGGCAGATCAGATGGTAGGAAAAGGGTTAAACCAAGCTCCAAGTCCTCTTGAAATCGGACACACTCTCTGTGGATATGCCCTTCACTTAGCTTTTGAGGAAATGAAACGAAGATGCTTGCAGTAGTAGGGACAGTGCCGAATCCAGAGTTTCCCATGGTTGCAGGGAAAACCACTCTGAAAAATGGAGAGATATGGGTTCAAGGGAGAAGGGTGATCGTAAAAAGGGGGACACCAGCGTTATTGGCCGCTACCATTAAAACAGGTGAAGCCTTGGGCCAGGAAGAGCCATTCAGTTATTTGATAGGAGATACTGGAAGTGGGAAGGGGAGTCAGAGATTATATCAATATCTCGTTAACGATCTAAACCAGAGAAATTTTCATGCCCTTGTCTTCCATTATCTTCACCCCCATATCGGATGGCACAGCAAGATTCTATCAGTAATCCAGAAAATGACTCCGAAACCGGTTCTCATTGCAGATGCTGGTTTCATGTATGTGGCTAAGATGAGTGGGAAATCCAGTGTTTATGACCTCTTTACTCCGGACATGGGAGAACTTGCTTTTCTTGCCGATGAATTAGCTCCTCATCCTTTTTATACCAGAGGGTTTCTGTTGCATGAAGAAAATCGCGTTCCTGATTTGATTGCGAGAGCCTATCAATATGGTAATGCCGCCCGATATCTCCTGGTAAAAGGGGAAAAAGATTACATTGCGAATAAGGATGGGATTCAGGCCGTGATCGATTCTCCTATGGAAGAGGCGATGGAGGCCATCGGGGGGACTGGAGATACATTGACTGGGATCGTAGCGGCACTGATTTCGTTTGGCCTGACATTGCCTCAGGCGGCGATTTTGGCTGCCCGGGTCAATAGGCTTGCGGGTTCTTATGCCCATCCTTCTCCTGGCACTCAGGTAAGCGAAATTATTCCCCATCTCCCCAAAGCACTTGAGGAGATCCTGAAAGAACAAAGAGAGTCGATTCAATGAAAGATCGTCGCATTACCCCAAATATGACTGTTCTGGAGGTCATCAACCGTTATCCAGATACGGAGTCTGTTTTCAAAAAATATGATGAACAAGCTGGCGTGTGTATCTGTTGCCAATCTCTTTTTGAAACTTTAAAAGATGTATCAAAGAAATATGATATAGACCTCGACCAATTAATGACCGAATTAGAGACTTAAATGAATGGCACTTCTGACGGTATTGGAATTTAACCCATGTTAAAGGAAGGAGGTGAGAGCCTGTGAGATATAAATATCATTTTCGTTCGTGATTCCTGTTTATCAAAATCCATAGGGTTGGGTTGAGCGGGGAAAAGAAATGGAGTAGCGGATTTAATGGTCAGGAAGAAGGCTCTCACTCTATAATCGAATGGCTTTTCATCCCTTGTTCCGATTTCTAAGTTATTCTTCCTTCTAACCTCCATTAATTCCTGTTACTTCAATCCTTCGTTACCATTTATATCGTTAAGAAAGGAGAGACGATGGAAAAGTCTGCCAAATTAGGATCCGCCTCTGGCGGAAAAGATTATCATCCGATGTGGAAGGATTTGGGGCTTAATTTAGAGGCTCATGATCAACTGCTCAATGTCCTTGGGCAAGCCTATAAGGACATCTATATGAGCCAGGAGAACAGACCAAAAGGGATGCAATACTTTGACTTTGTCATCTCTGAGGCCCATGGGCTTCGAATTGAAGAACTGATGGAAACGAAGAGAAAAGGGAATAAAGTGGTTGGGACATTCTGTGTCTATGTGCCTGAGGAATTGATCCTCGCAGTTGGAGGAACCTGTGTGGGTCTCTGTGCGGGTGCAGAAATTGGGATTAATGAAGCGGAAAAGGTGCTTCCTCGAAATACTTGTGCTCTCATCAAATCCTTTATGGGGTTCAAATTGGCTGGACTCTGTCCTTACATCCAGGCAAGCGATCTTGTGGTGGGAGAAACGACCTGTGATGGAAAGAAAAAGGCTTACGAGATTCTCAATGATTACAAAGAAACCTATGTGATGGAAATACCTCAGATGAAGACAGAGAGGGATCGGGTTCTCTGGAGAGGTGAAATCGTTCAATTTAAAGAAAAAATTGAGCAATTAACCGGCAGAAAGATTACCGTAGAAAACTTACGGCAGGGCATTAAAATTGCGAACGATAAACGCCGAGCTCTCCAGCGTTTAAGTGGTCTTCGTAAGGCCACTCCTCCTCCAATCTCAGGACTTGATGCCCTATTGGTAAATCAGATTGCCTTTTATGATGACCCCCTCCGATTTACCAAAAGTGTGAATGATCTTTGTGATGAAGTCGAGGACCGCGTGAAGAATGGCATTGGGATCACTAAGAATGGTACACCACGAATGTTAGTTTCAGGCTCGCCGATGGCAGTTCCCAATTGGAAGGTTCCTTATGTCATCGAAACGAGTGGAGCCATCGTGGTGGCTGAGGAGTCTTGTGTGGGAGAGAGAAGCACGAGGGACTTGGTTAAAGAGGATGGGAAAACCATTGATGAGATGATCGATGCCATCACCGATCGCTACATGAAAATCGATTGTGCCTGCTTTACGCCGAATGTGGAACGGACAGACCATATTCTCGAACTCGCAAAGGAGTTCAAGGCAGACGGAGTCGTCCATTATAGCATCCAGTTCTGCACCCCCTATACTGTGGAAGCCCACAAGGTAGAAAAAGCGCTTCAACAGAAAGGCATTCTCATGCTCAAGATCGAAACCGATTATGGGATGGAAGATATGGGACAACTCAAAACACGAATCGAAGCCTTTCTGGAGATGATTAGGAAGTGAATGATGGACTTTGCGATCTTCAATAGGTTGCAACAACTTTCGGAACAAAACCTTCTTGATATTGCTCAGGCGAAACGGGAGGGGAGGAAAGTCATAGGTTTTTATTGCCTCTATTCTCCCATCGAGATCGCTGTGGCTGCCGGGGCGATCCCCGTCTCCCTCTGCGGGACCAGAAACGATCCCATCGAGGCTGCGGAGAAAGTATTACCCAGAAACCTATGCCCCTTGATCAAGAGTAGTTATGGTTATGCGGCAACGGATACGTGCCCTTATTTTCGATTTTCTGATCTCGTTGTAGGTGAGACCACTTGCGATGGTAAGAAGAAGATGTTTGAGCTTTTAGCAGAGTTCCGCCCCATTCACACCCTTCAGTTGCCCCAAACTCAGGAGTCCGATGGCGCTCTCTCCTTCTGGTATCACGAGATAAAAAAATTCAAAGAGAGGGTGGAAAAAGAGACAGGGGTCATGATTACGGATGAAAGATTATCCGATGCCATCCAACTGACAAATCAGGAACGAAAGGCAAAAAGGGCATTGATGGACATGGCAAAAAGGAAGCCTTCTCCGATCAGCGGCATTGAACTTTTGACCATCATGTTCAAAATAGGATTTTTTATGAATAAGCGATCGGGGATTGCCCTGATGAATGAAGTTGTTGATGAAATTCAAAAGAGAGCGGATCAGGGAGAAAGTCCCTTCCATCAGAAGACTCCCAGAATTTTACTCACAGGCGTTCCCGTGGGTCTCGGTTCGGAGAAGGTGGTCCGGTTGATTGAAAAGGCAGGCGCCAGTGTGGTCTGTTTCGAGAATTGTAGTGGATACCGGTCTGTTTTCATGATTGATGAAAAGAAAGAGCCCCTCCGGGCCATAGCCGAAAAATATTTAGCCACTCCCTGTTCTGTGATGTCTCCAAATCCTGGGAGGATCGAGTTGCTGACAGAGTTGATTAAAGAATTTTCAGTGGATGGTGTGGTGGACCTGACCTGGCAGGCTTGCCATACCTATAACATTGAATCTTTCAACATCGAAAAATTTGTAATCAATCAGTTTGGATTACCCTTTTTACATCTTGAAACCGATTACTCTGAATCCGACACCGAACAGCTCAGGGTTCGTATCGAAGCTTTTCTGGAGATGGTAAAAGAATAAAATGAGAGCGGCTGGAATCGATATCGGTTCAAGAACGATCAAATTGGTGGTTGTGGAAAACGGACAAATGATCCACTCCGCAATTACCGATACTACTCATGATCCTCTTGAGCAATGTAGAAGGCTTATGGATCAGGTTTATTTTGATAAGATTCTTGCCACAGGGTATGGAAGGCATTTTTTTGAAACCCATTTTGAGGCTCCAACCGTGACGGAAATTAAGGCGTTTGCCAGAGGAGCAAAGGCCCTGTTTCCGAGTTGCCGAACGATTCTGGATATTGGAGGCCAGGATACAAAAGCAATTGCTCTGGATGATAAGGGAAATGTTTCCAAATTTGAAATGAATGATCGCTGTGCTGCTGGGACAGGAATGTTTCTCGAAGTGATTGCCAAGACATTGGGCTACGATCTGGATGAGTTCGGGAAAGAGGCTTTAAAAGCAGAGGGCAACATCCAGATCAACAGCATGTGTACAGTGTTCGCCCAATCAGAGGTCACTTCTCTCTTGGCGAGGAGACAAAAGAGAGAGGACATCGCCCGTGGGATTCACATGGCAATTTTAAACCGAACCCTTTCTCTGCTTAAGCGGGTTTCAACCACTCCAGATATCGTCTTTGCTGGGGGTGTGGCGAAAAACTCCTGTCTTAAATCTCTATTGAACGATGCCCTTGGGCAAGATGTCAAGATTCCCGAAAATCCTCAAATAGTTGGAGCCTTTGGAGCGGCAATGATTGCACAGGAATTACAGAATATATCTAATAGCAAACGAAAGTTTGCTTAATGATGGATAAACTTACACTGAATCTTGAGGAACATAAATTCGTTCGTTGTTAAGGGGGGCAGTGGTGCTGGGCACCCCGCGGGCTGCAAACCCGTTGGCCTCGTCTAAAAACCGAGGAGGAGGTTCGATTCCCCCTGCCCCCTCCACTTGATTGCGGATAGACGAAATGATTGAGAATCAAAAAAATGTTGTTATTGGAACTGCAGGACATGTTGACCATGGAAAAACAGCGTTGGTTAAAACTCTTACAGGGATCGATACGGATCGGCTGAAAGAGGAAAAAGAAAGAGGCATGACAATCGAGCCCGGATTTGCCTATCTGAGATTGCCTTCAGGGAGGGTGGTTTCAGTGGTGGACGTTCCCGGCCATGAGCGGTTTATCAAGAATATGCTTCAGGGAATTTCAGGAGTGGATGTTGCCCTCTTGATCGTGGCTGCAGATGATGGAGTCATGCCCCAAACCCGAGAGCATCTCGATATCTTAAAGCTGCTAAATATTCAATATGGGTTGATTGTCATTTCAAAAGTCGATCTTGTGGATGAAGAAACCATTTTGATGGCAAATGAAGAGGTAGAACAGCTCGTTCAGGGAAGCTTTCTTGAAGGAAGTGCGATCATTCCTTTCTCTTCACAGACCGGACAAGGGAAAGAGAAAATAATCAAAACCATAGACCATTTAATCGATCAAGTCATTGAAAAAAATCAAGGTGGAATATTTCGTCTTCCGATCGATCGTGTTTTTACGATGATGGGGTATGGAACAGTCGTTACAGGAACGATTGCGTCCGGGAAAATCAAAAGAGGGGATGCAGTTGAGATTTATCCGATAGGTAAAATGGCTGTGGTTAGGAATATTCAGATTCATAATCAATGGGTCAATGAGGCATATGCAGGTCAACGAGTAGGTTTAAATCTGCCCAATATGAAAATAGAGGATATAGAAAGAGGAATGGTATTGAGCGAACCCCAGGCTTTGATCCCCACCCATCTGATTAATGCGAAATTCCATTATTTAAAGTCTAATTCTGCTCCTGTTCAAAATCGGATGAGGATCAAATTTTATTCCGGAACGTCGGAAGTAATTGGTCGGATGATTTTAATGGATGCCGAAAAGCTCCTTCCTGGTGAAGAATGTTTCGTTCAGTTTCGATTAGAGAAGAAGATCTCTCCTCTTCCTTATGATAGGTATATCGTCAGAACATTAAGTCCGATGATGACGATAGGAGGAGGCCTCGTTCTTGAGATTCAACCCCAAAAATATTCCCCGTTCCATTACCCATCTATCGATTATTTAAAAATGCTTGAAAATAGAAATGCTTACGAAACGATTGAGGCTTTGATTAAGAAAGAAAGTTGTCAACCCCTCAAGTTGGGAGAATTGACTATTCGAGTTGGATTGAATCAGGAGGAAGTCATTAAGATTTGTGATGATTTAATTAAAGAGAAGAGGGTTTTAAGAATAGGGGAGGGGTTATTGATCCATACCGATTCTATCCATCAACTGGAGAAAGAGATTTTAGAGAAACTCCATGAATTTCACGAGAGGAATCCCAATCTAAACGATGTCTCTCGGGAGGAGATCCGATCTAAGATTTCCAATCGTCTTGACCAAAAGCTGTTTGAAGAAGTTCTCCAAAAATTACAGACGGAGGGGAAGATCGAAGTCAAAGAAGGGAGAGTTAAGATATTTGGATTTACACGAACGCTCAGTCAAAAACAAAAATATATTTATGATGAATTAGACCGAATTTGCAAGGAGTATGGATTTAGACCTTTGCCGAAGGATATCCTGAACGAAATAAGAGGGAATTATGGGGAAAAAGAAGTGGAGCAAGTTCTGAAATTGATGATCAACGAAGGAAGATTGGTCAAACTCAAAAATCAACGACTGATTCACTCCGATTCCATTGAAAAAATTAAAAAGATTTTAAAAGACCATATTGAGAAGAAGGGCAAGTTGGCTTTGGTGGAAGCCATAGAGGTCATTGGAATTGGCAGAACTCAGGCTCAACCCATTTTTGAATACCTCGACTCTATTCGATTCACCATCCGTGTAGGCGATTATCGAGTGCTATATAAAAAATTTGAAAAAGAAGAAGTTCAAACCATCTTAATAAGTGGAGATCGAGATCTGGATTCTTCTCCCTTTCGAATGCATAGAGGTTGAGAAGATGATCAGATGGGTGGGATGAAGCGACAGGATCATTTTCAACGATTAGGTCTTTTAATTTTTTTATTACTCATGATCGGATTATTTAAAGTGCTCTCCCCCTATTTTCTTACGTCGGTAAATATCATAAACATCCTGATTCAATCGGCGGTTCCCATTATCGCAGCTTCAGGGATGACTTTGGTCATTGCGACGGCTGGCATCGATCTTTCAATTGGTTCCATTTTGGCTTTAAGCAGCATTATTATGGCCTGGGGGATGAAGAGTCATATAGGGGTTTTTCAATCCATTTCGTTAGGTGTGGCGGCTGGAGCAGCAATGGGCGCGTTAAACGGTATTGGCATTGCAAGATTGGGGGTTTCTCCGTTCATCATCACCCTCGGCACAGCGGGCATTTATCGTGCCCTGGCTCTCATCTTTACAGAGGCAAGACCCATTTACGGGTTTCCCATAGCGTTTCGCCTCTTCGGTATAGGAGAAATTGGACGGGTTCCACTTTCTGTAATGGGTTCTCTAATGGTGGTCTCAGGGATGTACTTTATTTTAATGTGGACCAAATTGGGGACCCATGCTCGAGCGATTGGTAGTAATTTGGAAGGAGCCTACCGGATGGGAGTCCCAATTGATCGAACATTCATTTCAGTCTACACCATCTCTGGAGTTACCGCTTCTTTAGCTGGGGTAATTGTTACCGCCCGTTTAAATACTGCTGAAGCCATTGCGGGTTTAGGGATGGAATTGGAGGCGATTGCTGCTGTAGTGATGGGGGGAACCAGTTTCTTTGGGGGAGAAGCCAGTATTGCAGGGACATTGCTTGGTGCGTTTATTATAGGCACACTGGGAAATGGATTAACCATCATCAACGTTCCGTCTTATTATCAACAATTAGTCATCGGACTAGTTTTTATCATTGCCGTTTTGGCAGATAGGATCCGTCGTGAGAGGAAATTGAACATCTATCACTAAAACCATCATAAGGGGGTAAGAAAGAAATGGAGAGAAGAAAAAGAAGTTGGATTGTTGTAGGGATGATAGTGTGTTTGGTGGTGTTGGATTTCAGTAGTAAACCCACACTCGAAGCCTCTTCCCTCTTTCATAAGGTGCGCTTGGAGACTTTCTCTAAATTAGGCCCTATACCCCAACCCAATAGAGCCTTAAGAATTGGAGCCATCCCAATTACCTTAGCCAACCCTTTCTGGGTCACTGTAAAAGAGGGTTATGAACATACAGCCAAAGAATTTGGAGTGCATATTGATGTCTATGCAGTTCCTCAAGAAAATAGCATCGTCGCTCAACTAGACATTCTTGAAAACTTAGTCGCCAAAGACTATGAAGCGATCTCAGCCCATTCGATTACACCCCATAATCTCATCCCTGGTTTAGTAAAGGCAAGAGCAAAAGGCATTCCTGTGATCACAGATGGTCGCGTGGATCTCAAGGCGGCAAAAGAAGCAGGAGCCGATCCCATTGTGATTCGATTGGTCGATTTTTACGAACAAGGGCGAATCGGAGCTTCTTTTGTTACAAAGGAGGTAAAAAGAACGGGAGGAGGTAAAGTTGCAATCATCGAAGGACTTCCCGGGGCGCCTCAATCGGAGGCGAGAAAGAATGGAGCTAAAGAGACCTTTTCAAAAGACCCTGCGATCCAACTGGTCTCTGTTCAGCCTGGGAATTGGGATAGAATGAAAGCCTATAATATTACCACCAATCTTCTTCAGGCTCATCCTGACCTCAGAGGAATTTTTTGTGCTAACGATGTCATGGCCCTTGCCGCTGTAGAAGCCATTGAAGCTGCAGGTAGAAAGGGTCAAATTGTGGTAATAGGAGTGGATTTCATTCCACAGGCTAGAAAAGCAATTGAGGAGGGACGACTAACAGGCTCTGTGGCCCAAAGCCCTTTTGTTGTGGGAGAGATGTGTGGAAGGGCAGCCATTTTAGCTGTACTGAAAAAGACGGTTCCCCAAGACCTGTTTATCCCCATCCTCATGGTCAGTAAAGAAAATATTCATCTAATGAGCGATTGGAAATAATGAAATTCTTGATAAGGAGGAAAGACAATGGAAAGAAAATATCGCACTAAGAAACTGGTTTGGGGGTCAGCAATATGGTTTGGGGTGATGGTCCTCTTTTTGAGCCCCCTGAAGGTAATGAGCAGTGAAAGTATCTTCCAAAAAATCCGGATGGAAAGTATTTCAAAATTAGGAGAGTTTCCAAAAATAAATAAACCTCTACGGATTGGAGCCGTTTTAATCACTCTTGCTAATCCCTATTGGGTTTCCATGAAAGAGGGGTACGAGAATACCGCTAGGGAATTTGGTGTCCAGATTGATATTCAGGCAGCCCCTCAAGAGAATAGTATTGCAGCTCAATTGGACATCCTCGAAAATATGGTGGCCAAAGGATACGATGCCATCTGTGCCCATACGATCACCTCGCAAAATCTCATTCCCGGGATGGTCAAAGCTGCCAAGCGGGGAATCATCATCGTGACCGACAAGCGAGTCGATTTAAAAGCGGCTAAAGAGGCCGGAGCAAATCCCATCGTAATTGGATTGGTGGATTATTACGAACAGGGGAAGATGGGTGCAGAGTATATTGTCAGAGAGCTAAAGAAAAAAGGGGGCGGGAAAGTGGCTATCATTGAGGGACTGCCCGGCGTACCCCAATCTGAAGCAAGAAGAGACGGAGCCCGAGACGTTTTCAAAGCGGACCCTTCGATCAACCTAGTCTCAGTTCAGCCTGCGAACTGGGATCGAATGAAAGCTTATAACGTTACCACAAATCTTCTTCAAGCCCACCCGGATTTAAAAGGAATCATGTGCGCCAACGATGTTATGGCTTTAGCCGCAGTGGAAGCCATTGAAGCAGCAGGTAAAAAAGGACAAGTCATGATCGTTGGAATTGATCTTATCTCTCAGGCGAAAGAAGCTATTGCCCAAGGAAAAATAGCAGGGTCGGTGGCCCAAAGCGCCTATATCATTGGTGAAGTATTTGCACGAACAGCCATTGCAGCCGTATTGGGGAAAAAAATCCCAGAAGGACTTTCTGTACCGAGTGCGCTGGCTACACCACAGAACATTCGATTATTTAATGATTGGCGATAGGTTCACCAATCTAAAAAGTTTCTGAGAAGGAAAGTTTGAGTGGATAAAGATGGAAGAACCCATTGTTCGGATGGAAAACATAATAAAGCGATTCGATGGGAAAATTGCTCTCCATCGCGCAGAGATGAACCTCCAAAAAGGCGAAGTATTAGGTTTAGTGGGAGATAATGGGGCTGGGAAAACCACATTACTTAAGATTCTTTCCGGAGTTTTGACCAAGGATGAGGGTAAGATCTTTGTGGAGGGAGAGGAAGTTCAAATCAGGAATCCTTCCGAAGCAAGGGCCCTTGGCATTGAGATGGTCTACCAAGACCTCTCCCTTTGCGGAACGCTTAAAGTTTGGGAAAATCTCTTTCTCGGTCGATATCGAACTCGGCGCCTCTTGAAGGTGTTATTTCCCATTCTGGATCGAAAGAAGATGGAGAAAGAGGCCTCTCGCTTGTTGACCGAATTGGGGATTGATCTCGCAAATGTAAATCAAATTGTACGAACCCTATCCGGAGGCCAGCAACAAGCTGTCGCCTTTTCTCGCTGTCTACTCTTTCAAGCCAAAATCATTTTGCTCGACGAACCCATGGCAAGCATGGCTCTGTGGGAAAGGGAAAAAATCTTGATGTTGATTGAGAAACTGCGGAAAAGGGGCAGCTCCATTATCATGGTGACCCACAATCTGCAAGACCTCTTCCGGGTGGCAGACCGTGTTTTAGTTTTGAAGGAGGGCCAGAGCATTTGGTCAGGAAAACTGGAGGGCTTGAACCCAGAGGATATCGCCCAATTGATGTTCGCTGGGAAACCAGCTGGCCTTGGGTGATGGTAGGGGATGCAATGGGGGTGGACATTACCTTCCCTGGAACACCCTGCTGGAATAGGAGGGATATGAAAAACATCAAGATCGCCGTCCTATTAGGCGAAAGATCAAATCCTTTTTGGACGGAGATGAAGCATTATTATGATCTATTGGGCCCTCTGAAAGGTTTCGAAATCGAATGCTTCTGGCCCTTTGAGGAGATGGATGAATACGCCCAGTTGAGAAGATTGAATGAGATTTTAAAACTCGATTTCGATGTGGTGGTGATCAATCCCATGAGTGACCAGAACCTGACAGAAGGAATCTTTAAGGCGGTTGAAAAGGGGGTTCGGGTGATCGATGTGGGTGAGAAGACGCACCAGGCCTCTGTTGAGAAGGCCAGACCTTTTTATGTCCCTTTGAAAACAGTCGATTTTTATCAACAGGGGGTGCTCGGCGCCACCTATATCATGCAACATCTTCAAGAGTTGGGTCCGATGGAGATCGCCCTGATTGAGGGCCGAAAGGAAGCTCTTCAATCCATCAAGCGATCTCAGGGGGCGGCTGATACCTTCCATCAGAACCCTTCCGTCTCTCTTGTGAGGAGGAGAATGGCCAACTTTGATCGCAGGCTCGCCCAAAATCTCGCCAAAAAATGGATTGAAGAAATTCCTTCGATCAAAGCCTTTTTTTGTGTCAACGATACCATGGCCTTGGGTGTGGTGGATGTTTTGCGCCCTTTTCATGGCCCGGACGAGATCATCATTGTTGGGGTCGACCTCATTCCTGAATCGGTTGAAGCAATCAGAAAAGGTCTTCTCAACGCCAGCGTTGCCTTTTCAACGAGGTCAGTCGCACAGCTTGTTCTGGAAACTGTGGAAAGATGGATCAGGGGTGAGGAAATCCCTAACCCCCTCCGATCGAAAGCCGATTGGTCAATCAAAGGAGGTTGCACACCTTGACCCCATTCAAAGGTCCATCAGAATGATAAGAGAGAAGGACTGAAAAATCATTTCGTAGGGAAGAGACCTCATGAAGAGACTGACTATGGCAAAAGGAAAGTAATCCGTCGTAAAATAGAAGAAGGGGGAATGAAGGCAATGCGAATCATCAAACAAAAGAGGGAGGACTGTTATGATGGGACTTTTCAAGAAGAAGACATTGACCGGACTCTCCCGAACCTGTGGTTGAGCCGCCAAAATTGGTCCGGCGGATCTGTCGGACGCACTTAAATCGTTACAGCGTTCACAGGACCCCAACCTCCTGGTGGGTTTTGAGACAAGTGACGATGCAGCCGTCTATCGGGTTTCCAAAGAGATCGCGCTGGTCAGCACTGTTGATTTTATCACGCCTCCTGTGGATGATCCTTATTGGTTTGGCCAGATCGCCGCAGCCAACTCTCTTTCGGATATCTATGCTATGGGAGGAAAGCCGCTGACAGCCCTCAATTTGGTGATGTTTCCTTCGAAAAAACTGGATCTGGGCATTTTAAAAGAGATCTTGCGGGGTGGTTCGGACAAGGTCTTGGAAGCAGGGGCTTCCCTCGCGGGCGGACATTCAGTGGATGATAATGAGCCCAAATATGGATTGGCAGTAACCGGGGTCGTCCATCCGGAACGGGTTCTCATCAATGCCGGAGCCAGGGATGGAGATGTTCTGATTCTGACCAAGCCTCTTGGAACGGGCGTCCTGTTCAATGCGTGCCGTTCGAAAAAACTTCCATGGCGGGATTTAGAAGAGATCCTTCCCGAAGTGGCTTCGCTCAACCAAAAGGCTATTGAAATTGGGTTGAAATACAAGGTCCATGCATGTACCGATATCACCGGATTTGGAATCGTTGGACATTCATTAGAGATGGCGAGAGGGAGCGGAGTCCGTATCAGCCTTTTTTACAATCAACTCCCATGGTATCCCAATGCCCTCGAAATGTATCGAAAAGGAGAGACCACCGGAAGCAATGTGGCCAACAGAAAATTAGCTGAAGGTTCGTTCAGAAAGACAAGGATGTTGTCCAGAGAACAGGAAGAACTCCTCTTTGACCCTCAGACCTCGGGGGGGCTGCTTCTATCTGTCCCGGCAGAAGAAAGCGATGCTTTAATCGGTGAACTGAAGAAGGCGGGCCTCCAAACAGTGGCCCGTATTGGGGAAGTGACTCCGGCCAATCCTCCAGAGGTGGTTGTTCTATAGACTTTTAAAAGTTTGATATGGAACGACCTCTTCTGAAGTGAACCCACCAGGTTCACTTCCCTTAGAAAGCGATTCAAATATGAGACGAGGAGGTATCTTATGAGAGAGATCGATTGTCGTGGATTAGCGTGTCCACAGCCTGTGGTGACCACGAAAAAAGCATTAGAAGAGATGGGGCAAGGAGAATTGATGGTCATCGTTGATAACCCTTCGGCTAAGGATAATGTCACGAGATTTGCTCAAAGTCATGGGGCAACGGTTAGAGTCGAGCAAAAAGGAAATGACTTCTACCTTTATATCGAGAAAAAGGAGGAAGCAAAGCCAGCCGAAACGCTCCACAAAGAGGAGAAGGTGGTGGTCTATATCAATTCGAACCTGATGGGAGTTGGGGAGGAGGCATTAGGAACTACCCTGATGAGGGCTTTTCTCCATGTCCTTTCTGATATGGAGAGAAAACCCTCCACCCTCATTTTTATTAATTCCGGTGTTTGGCTAACCACCGAGGGTTCCCCGGTTTTAGAGGACCTCCAAAACCTTTCCCAAAAGGGGGTAGCCATTCTCTCCTGTGGTACTTGCCTCGATTTCTATAAGCTTAAAGAGAAGCTTAGAGTAGGGGTCATTTCCAATATGTACGATATTGCTAAAACCTTATTTGAAGCCGATCGTTTAATTCGCCCTTAAGGGGAGCTTTTGTAAAACCATTTGACATAAAAAAAGGAATTTAAGTAAAATGGCTTAAGAAAGGAGGTGAAGTATCGATGAGACATGGGGCAAGGAATCAAATCTCAGCAAAGGTCACCTCGATTCAACGGGGGGATGTCATGTCACTGATTAAATTTTCTGTGACGACCCCAACAGAGATGGCCTCGGTCATTACCACAGAATCGGTCGACGCGCTTGATCTGAAGATAGGTGATGAAGTGCAGTTAATCATCAAGGCTGTCCACGTGTTACCTGTGAAACCTTAATCTTGGCTTTAGTTGAGAACGGGAATTTCTAAAGTCTCAGAAGTTTTTGAGGTTTCCCTTCTACTTTAGTGACCCCAAAATAAATCTTTCCAACTCTGAGGGAAGGAAAAAAGAATTTTTTTTGTTTAAAATATGAGAGAGATAAAACGATGATTTATTTTGATAATTCGGCTACTTCGTGGCCCAAGCCTCCTCAGGTGAAAGAGGCAATGGTCAGGTTCATGGACGAGATCGGAGCTAATCCAGGCCGATCCGGCCATCTTCTCTCCATTGAGGCAGCTAAAATCCTCTTTGAAACACGCGAGCTTTTAGCCAAGTTATTCAACGTTAAAGACTCTTCAAGAATTATATTTACCTATAACGCAACAGAATCCATCAATTTGGCCTTAAAAGGTCTTCTTCAACCAGGCGATCATGTGATTACGAGTAGTATGGAACATAATTCCGTGATGAGGCCTTTAAGGGATTTGGAAAAAGAGGGAGTAAGATTGAGTATCGTCCCTTGTTCCTCTAATGGAGAGTTGGACCCAAAGGAAGTGGAAAAAAGGATTCATTCCGACACGAAAATGATCGTTCTTACCCATGCCTCTAATGTCACTGGAACACTCCTTCCCATACCCGAAATTGGAAAAATTGCAAAACAACACCATCTCCTTTTTTTAGTTGACGCAGCACAAACTGCCGGAAGTTATCCTATCGATATTGAAAAAGATGGAATCGACCTTCTGGTCTTTAGTGGCCACAAAAGTCTATATGGTCCACAGGGGACAGGAGGGCTTGTGATTGGAGAGCGGGTCGATGAGAAAAAGATGAGGCCTCTCAAGCAGGGAGGAACGGGGAGTCGTTCTGAATTTGAGGAACAACCTGATTTCCTTCCCGATCGTTTTGAGAGTGGGACTCCCAACACCGTAGGAATTGCGGGTCTCCTTGAGGGGGTTCGTTTTGTCCTTAAGGAAGGGGTTTTAACCATTTACCAATACGAGAGATCCCTCATTGAGAAACTGGCGGAGGGTCTTTTAGAAATCCCTAAGATTAAAATTTACGGTTGGAGTAAACATAAGGAGCAGATCGCTACGCTCTCTTTTAACCTCTTCTCTTTGTCTCCTTCGGAAGTCGCTTCCCATTTAGAGGAACATTATAGGATTCTTTGCAGACCAGGGCTCCACTGTGCCCCCTCGGCTCATAAAACCATTGGAACATTTCCAGAGGGAACGGTCCGTTTTGGTTTAGGTTACTTTAATAAAGACGAAGAGGTGGAATTTGCCCTTCAGGCCCTTCAATCCATGGGATAAGGGAAGAGCATTCTATGCCAGAACAATATGGGGTGATTCTTTTTCCTTCTGTTCACTTTGCCCTTCGAGCCGAAAAGAGGGCTAAGGATGAGGGGTTCAAAATCAAGCTCATCCCTGTCCCCCGTCATCTCAGTTCGGATTGTGGGGTTTGCCTTCGTTTCCCATGGGAGCAAAAGGAAATTTTTTTGTGCCTCTTGGAAAGAGAAGGTATAAGGATGGAGGGCATTTACCTATTGGAATAAATGGGAGATCGGAGCCTTACAAAAGTCTAAGGACCTAAAAGAAAGATGAGGGAAGGATCGCTCACGAGAGTTGAAAAATCCCTTCTGGCTTTGGCTAACAGATCTCTTAGATTGTTTCCTCTTTCCTTTCTTCTTCTCTCCAAGATTCTACCGATCAGGAGGATTGTTCGAGAACCCCTGTCTCGATAATAAACTTTGAATTCAGGAAGAGGCATTTCCATGGCTTCCGATTGTTCATAGGGGCAACTTTTTCCCAATATTTCTGAAAGACAGAAGCGAAACCCTTTGTACCGAAAATAAAAACTACAGGTTTTTGCCCCAACCATACACCAAGTCATTTTTTGTCCAGAGGCCAGCTGGAAAAGAACCTTTCTCTTCATGTGTTTCAATTCATATCCGACCTCTGAAAAATTCATAAAGAGCCTTCAACGGTTCAAAACAGTCAATCTCTTCTATTGTTCATCGATGTTTCCCCATTCTTTTCACAACCTCTCTGGATGCAATTATACCACTGATGGAAGCCTGCATCAACCCCCTGGTTACCCCTGCTCCATCTCCTACAAAAAATAAATTTTTTATAGGAGTTTCAAGGGTCGGAGAGAGTTTGATCCGGTTCGTGTAAAATTTCACCTCTACGCCATACAGAAGGGTATGTCTGGAAAAAATGCCGGGGGTAATTCGATCCATCGCCTCAAGCATCTCGATAATATTTTTTAAACCTCAATAATGCGTGAAAATGATATTTTTTCTTCTGAAACCTGCATGAACACTGGATTATGAAAAGCCGTTTACTTGCAAGTTCGTGATTTTTGCGGAACTTTGAGTTGGTCGATTCTTTTTAAAGC
>Ga0209479_1000820_pt1 | contig 40911 bp, 34 predicted proteins | sample DewCreD2012metaG_2_FD_184112 | JGI IMG/M metagenome (GOLD analysis project Ga0209479, IMG submission 184112) | Hot spring sediment bacterial and archeal communities from British Columbia, Canada, to study Microbial Dark Matter (Phase II) - Dewar... ...
ACCTTCAACCACTGGGTGTGTGAGGAGCGCGGTGGACCCACCCCGATCCATCCCGAACCGGGTCGTGAAACATCGCAGCGCCGATCCTACTGGCGGCTCTCCGCTGGGAACCTAGGTCCACGCACCCAACCGATGATGACCCCCGGCAACCAGATACGGTTGCCGGGGGTTGTTTGTTTGGTGCACGCGCTGTTTTTTGTCAACTCTTGCTCAACGGTGTGCGTCATTCCAGGGACATGTCCATACTGCAATGCCGGCGGGTGTGCCACCAGCGACACGCCGGTGGATTGTTGTCGGCGTGGAAGGAAGCGGCTTGTAATACGGTCATCCTATCGCTGTAAGTTCGAGCGTGTGACGTACCACTGGGTACGCAGTTCAAGGGGCAAGTGCTGGCAGTATTTGTCCAATTCACTTAATGTTTGCTTATCGCCGATCCATGCCAGGGCTTCAATGGCTTTTCGTTGCAGGTAAACAGGTTGATCGCTATTGTTTGGCAGGTCGAGCTGAAATGTACCCAATGCGAAATTTGGTAAAGCCTGCCGCCAAAGCGCAATCTCTTCAATGAGCTGCTTAACGGTAATATTCTCGTGACCATCAGCGAGAGTAATTGGGTGGTTTGCGGCAGTGTTACCAATCCAGGCCAGTGATTGTAGTGCGCGGGCTTTAACGTTTTGACGGGGGTTGGTAATGAGTAGTGAGATAAGCCACTCGATAACGACCGGCTGATTGATACGTAAGCGACCGGCAAGATAGGCTATCTGTTGGGCTGCCGGATCGGGCATGCTAGATTTGCGACGAATCAATGTGACAATGAGTGGCACAACATACTCCGGGTCAAAAAGTGTCAGCGCGTCAGCCGCCGCCCACATCGTGTCGATCCAGTCGTCGCTAATTCTGGTGGCAGTCGTATCTGATGGTGCAGTAATAACACGCAGAAGAAAGCGTGCATCACATAATTGCTGTGCTGGAGTTGTACTGACATCGGCCAGTGCAAAGGCAGCGATTGCCCGTTCAGAGGGTAGGGGTGATACGCTAATATGACGACGCAAGTCACTGCGGCCTTGATCTCCTCTCAACCAGCAATCCATTAACTCGATTAAAGGCCGATCATCACGCAATTGCTTAATTGAAATCTTAGTTCGATCAAAACCTTCAGTAGATTTTGCATCTCTTGTCCTTCGATTAAACTGCGGGAGGTAAAGATCGCGCAATGCACGAGCGGCGGCAATGCGGATGTTTGTATACTCGTAGCGTAAACCGCTACTTGTCTGGCGTACTTTGTCAATCAATATACGGCGCAATTGCTGATGGACCTGTGGGTAATTGAGCTTTCCCAGTGATCTAACCAGGGTTTCACGGCGTGTAACATCAGGCTCGCGTTGTTCATCAAGTTGCAGTAAACACGTGTCAATCAACTCGTTACGTAGATCGACTGGTAGGTCTTTCAGTCTGGATGGCGGCAAAACCTCTAAACAGCGGGCAGCAAGGACAGCTATACGGTTATTGCCAGCGCGAAGTGAATTTGCAATATACTGAAGTAATTCTGCTGGTTTGTCTAGGAAACTGATCAAGGCGTACAAGACATCTTCCCACCAGCGTTGTAGACTCACATCTGCACAAAGCGCAATAATATCAAGTAAACGCTGGTTGCGATCTGGGCTTGTATAGAGCGCCTGGGCTGCACAATACGCAGCAACAGCTCGATTTGTAAAATTGATGGCGTGTTGCCCGGTTATCGTGAGGAGTTGCGTATTGCTCAGTTGGCGAAAAAGGTCTTCTAAACTGTAATCGCGATTGCCTCGTACCTGGGCAAACAGTGTGAAAACCTCGTTGATTGAAAGGTATTCTTTCATCTGCCAGTATAACTGCCATGCGATGCTGTAGAGACTTGTCCGGGCAATGTTGCCCATCTGGTAACGAGTATCGAGATTACGCAGTTCCTGATCAAGAAAACCTTCAATAATTTGGTGGTAAGAGATATTTTGTTGAACGTCAGTTGTGAGACGTTCGTAAATAAGTGTGAGCATCCGTGGATCACTGGCAAGGTGCTGCAAGCGATTTTCTCGGATTCGTTCGATGATGCGTCGTGCATCGCGATGCTTACGTTGTCGAATGTGTAAGGTGATACTCTCTTCATCGAGTGGCTGGAGAATTAAGAGTTTGATATTCTGATCAACAGTTTGTGAGATAAATGTCTGTGGGGCAGCGACTACAAAACTCTGATCGGGCAGGTACTGGCGAAGGGTTTGCAGGTCGCGCAACAATTCCTGCCAATACGCTTCTGGTACCTGATCCAGATCATCAAGGAGAAAAGCCAGTCGAGGTCGTTTGTGAGGGCCGCTGGCTCTACCCTGAAAGAGATCGTGAACATGATTAGCGAAAGTGGGGTGTTGGCGGTTAAGTTGTTCGACAATATGATCGCGTAGTCGCAAGTCGCCACGTGTCTGCTCGTAACCGGTAAGTGAGACAAGGACACCAACGGGTGTTTCGATATCGAGCAGGGCGTCACGTGCTAAATCGTGGCAGACACGTCGCAGAATGGTTGTCTGACCCGATTGACGGTTGCCGGTGAGAACCATGCATTCGCCACTGCCGGTGCGGACAACCGACTTGATGTTTTCCAATAATGTGTCACGAGCTGATCTGCTCTGCAGAGGGTTTTCAGGGCGATGTTGCATCAGGTGGCTGTATTGATCGGCGGGGACAGAAATGCATTCGACGTCGATATATTCAGTGCCGGCCCACCGCTGTATGTTGTCCTGTTGTAAGAGCCACTCAATGTATCTGAGGAGTTCACTGGGTTGGAAGAGACGTCCGCTCGCCAGCCGCGTATACAAAACCGGTGTACTCCAATGAATGCTGTCGGTACGATAGATACGACGGCGAGCTGTGGTGACGGCCAGATCAACGATGCCGTTGCGCAGTAGCATTTCCGTCAGATGTTGAGTAAATGTGCGCGCCAGCTCAATAGCGACCAGTCGTTGCATGGCCAGCACGGCGGGAATGCCGCTTTCTGCAATCAGGCGTGCAGCTAAGTTGCTCAGCGGGGCATGCAGATCAACAGTTGCACTGTTACAGGCGATGAGGGCGATCATTGCCGGCTTGTGTGTGGCCGGTAATTGGGTGAGAAGCCTGATAAGCTCTTCACCATCGAAGAGCCGACCTCGCCGCTGTGGGCCGTGTTCAAGCAGGAGGCGAGTACCACGTTCTGGAAGAAACAGGGCATGACCAAAGTAGAGAACTACATCGTAACCCCGCGCTTCCTCGGTCTGAAGTGAGCCGCGTTCAAGGGCAAGGCGAAGTTCGGCCTCTTCAGCACGGGGTAAGATGTCGAACTTTAACTGGCCGGTATCAACAAATGGGCGAAAGCGTTGCCGAAAGTCGCGTTCGGTTGCCGGGCGATCAAATGGCGATAATTGCCAGCGATCAAGATCGGTTGGCTCGCTGAAGATGAGTAGTAAGCGGATCGGATGATGATCAATTGGTTCAAAAAGGGCAAATTGTTCACTGTCGATATACCGTGAGAAGAGGATTTGATCGCTCGTGGTCAGGGGGATGAGCTGGCTTTGATTGTCGGTTGCAGGGAAGTGTAAGAGTTCCCAGGGGATGGCCTGTAATTCGGCATCCTGCGGATCGAGAGCAAGGCGTAGCCGGAGTGGTTGCTGTTGCTGTGCGGCAGTACGCTGTGAGACGCGAAACTGGTGGCTCAGCCGCGTCGGAAAGAGGCGGCGGAAGAGTTCCTGACCGTAGCGAGTGATGTCGGCAGGGTTGTTTGGTTCGGGAGGGGTAAGGTCAAATTGTACTTCTTCTTCTGAGACGATGCGACGACCATCACTATATTCAACTTCAATAATGTATTTGTTTGAGGGTATGGCACCTCGTCTCTGCCGTCGTGGACGAATCAGGATGTTCATATTGCTTACTCTCTCAACTTAACCATTGTTGCTGTATAGTGTAGCACAGGAGCTGCCTGAATAAGAGGTGGTATATTGTATGTCAACATATTTAGCAGTTTGTGAGAATGATAGTAACCGGCATGATATACTGTGATTGTGCTAAATATCACAGTACCGGAAGAGGGATGGCATGAGCAAAATCATCGCACCAGAGTGTGAATGGTCGCATCTCCTGGCACAATTACGATCTGTTGTACCAGAGGCCTTTAACAGTGAAGGGCACGTTCTCAATTTGATCGAGGGAACGTGGGGATGGCCGGGGCATGGTAAGCATTACAGTACGCCCATTGATGGCACGGAATTGGGCCGCATGCCCATGATTGACCTCGAAACGGCAAAGCGGGCTGTGCGTTTTGCCGCTCGTGAACATGAGACCTGGGCACGAACTGATCTCGATGAGCGACGGCGACGGGTGCGGGAGACGGTTGATGGCTTACGACAGCACCGCGATCTGATCGCATATCTGCTGATGTGGGAGATTGGCAAGCCATACCATCTGGCGTGTGATGATGTTGATCGCTGTCTTGATGGTGTCGAATGGTATATTGATCAGATCGAATGGATGCTGAGTAACCGCCAGCCGCTCGGTCTGATATCGAATATTGCCTCGTGGAACTATCCGTACTCGGTGTTAGTCCACGCGGTATTGGTGCAGGCACTGGCCGGTAATGCCGTCATTGCCAAAACCCCGTCAGATGGTGGCTTGTTCGCGTTAACGCTAGGTTTTGCGATTGCCCGTCGGGCTGGCCTGCCTGTCTCGCTGGTCAGTGGATCGGGTGGTGCGCTCAGCGATGCTCTGGTACGGAATGCCGATGTAGCGTGTCTGGCGTTTGTAGGCGGGAAAACTAACGGACGTGATATTGCTGCGTCGCTCTACGACCGCAACAAACGCTACATGCTGGAGATGGAAGGGGTGAACTGCTACGGCATCTGGGATTTCTCTGATTGGGCGAGTCTGGCTCAGCAGATTAAAAAGGGCTTTGCTTACGGTAAACAGCGGTGTACGGCCTACATCCGTTATGTTGTTCAGCGCCGACTCTTTCCCAAGTTCCTGGATGTGTATTTGCCGGTTCTAAAGAGCTTGCAGATCGGCAATCCGGTACTGGTTGATCGGGCTGGTGATCCGTTGCCACGGCTCGATTTTGGCCCCCTCATCAATGCGAGGAAGGTTGAAGAGCTACGTGTGCTCTACAGCGAGGCGCTGGGTGCCGGTGCGGTTTGTCTGTACGAAGGCGAATTGAACCCAGAGCTGTTTTTACCCGATCAGGACATTTCGGCCTATATGGCGCCGATTGCGTTGTTGAATGTGCCACGGAATTGCCGCCTGCACCACAACGAACCGTTTGGCCCGATTGATACGATTGTGATTGTTGATAGTATCGAGGAGCTGATCAGCGAGATGAATATCTCGAATGGGAATCTGGTGTCCTCGATTGCGACCGATGATCTCAGGTTGGGCCAGATGATTGCAAGTGAGTTGCGTGCATTCAAGGTCGGCATCAACCGTATGCGCTCGCGTGGTGATCGCGATGAGGTGTTTGGCGGGATGGGCGCATCCTGGAAGGGTTGTTTTGTGGGTGGTAAGTATCTGGTTGAAGCAGTGACAGTCGGCGCGCCGGGAGAGCGGTTGTACGGTAATTTTCCCGATTACACGCTGCTGCCAGAGCAACGGTAACGAGAGGACGGGCAGACGCAGGATATGCTGATAACACTTGCTGAACCGGCTACAGATCAACCGGTGGTGAAGCCGCTACAACCTGCTATCGAGATACACGGGGTCACCAAGTGCTACCGTACCCGCACAGGCGATGTGCAGGCGTTGGCCGGCATTGATGTGGTGGTGGCGGCTGGTGAAGTGGTTGCCCTGGTTGGGCCAAGCGGATGTGGCAAGAGCACGTTGCTGCGAATTGTAGCCGGTTTGGAACAACCCGATACTGGCGATGTGCGTTTGTTTGGTCTCGCGCCTGCACAGGCACGGCGTGAGCATCGCTTTGGGATTGCCTTTCAGGCGGCGGCACTGCTGGAGTGGCGTGATGCAGCAGCGAATGTGGCCTTACCGCTTGAGCTGGCCGGGTGGCCGCCTGCGGCGCGAGCCGAGCGGGTAGCTGCGTTGTTGGCGCGAATGGGATTGAGCGATGCAGCAGGGCGATTGCCGCGTCAGTTGTCGGGTGGTATGCAACAGCGGGTGGCGCTGGCCCGGGCGCTGGCGCTTGCGCCACCCGTGCTGTTGCTTGATGAACCGTTTAGTGCGCTCGATGAACTCACCCGTGAGCAGTTGCAGGGTGAGCTGCTCGATCTGCTGGCTACAATTGAACCGCGTCCGGCAGTGCTGCTGGTGACCCATAATCTTGCCGAAGCGGTATTGCTGGCTGACCGGGTGGTTGTGTTGAGTCGGCGACCGGCACGGGTGTTGGCGGAAGTTGTCGTTGATCTGCCCCATCCGCGACGGGCTGACGCACGAGATGATGAACAGCTTCATCGGCTGGTTGCCAGGTTGCGGACGGTGCTGCGGCGCGATCAGGATGAGGTGATGGGGAGTGGGGAGTAGGGAGTGGAATGCATTATCACCCCCCTCCCGACCTCCCCCGCTGGGCTATGCATTACCCACATGTCACGCTGCGTTAGGCCGGGCTGCAAGCGCTCCCCGTGGCGGCTCCCCGTGGCGCAGGCTTCCAGCCTTCGTGGAGGCATCCTCGCCTCCGCCGGCAGGTGCTGGCCGTGGCCGCTGGTGCACAGGCACGAATCTCGTGCAACATAACCGTCTACGCCCAGGGATCGCATTCATGTCTGACCGACTCGCTGATCGGCACGAGCACATCCAGCACCTCCGTGACCAGGATGGGTAACGGTGGGCCACGCACCGGATCGTAAGCACGGCTGGCGCGGCAGCATGGCTGCCGCACGCCAAACGTCGCGCCACGGGTAATGGTGGTCGGCAACGGTATCGACACTGAAACGTGATCCCACTGTGCGCAGAGCTGCGGGGTAACCGCTGCGACCTCCACGTGATCGCGAGCACGGCTGGCGCGGCAGCATGGCTGCCGCACTCCACACCGCGCGACACGCGCATGACGAGCGGGTAATGCAATCCATCCAGCACGTGCTGGCACGGCTGGAGCGGCGCACTGTCACCGGGCCAGTCGTCCACAACAGCACCCATTTGTGGGTAATGCATAGCGGGGGCGGGAGAGGGGAGGGCAGACGTTTGATCCAGGGCTTCCTGATAGGGTAGACGTTGTGTTCAATCATCTGTCCTGGCCGTCCGTGAATGCCGCCAGGGGCGGGAGCTTGCGCCTGGCTCCTCCCTCCAGCACTGGTACCGGCACCATGCGCGCCGGAGGCGCGCGCTCCCAGCTTCCGACTGGGGAGCGCGCCCGTCATCACGCCCCCGACCCGCTCCGGCACGCGGGCAATGCAGTATTCGAGTTATGGGTAATGCATAGCCGCTGGGGGGAGGAACGGGGGGGATCGTGCTGCAGAACGTCGCTGATGGCGCTGATGCAGGTGCTGTGTCAAGCAAATCGCCCCCCCCGTTCCTCCCCCCGCTGGGGGGAGGAACGGGGGGGATCGTGCTACCGAACGTTGCCGATGGTGCTGACGCAGGTGCTGTGTCAGGCAAATCGCCCCCCCTCCTAACCTCCCCCCGCTGGGGGGAGGAACGGGGGGGATCGTGCTACCGAACGTTGCCGATGGTGCTGACGCAGGTGCTGTGTCAGGCAAATCGCCCCCCCTCCTAACCTCCCCCCGCGGGGGGGAACCTATGCATTACCCATAAGTCATGTGTCAACCAAGACAGGGTAGATTGAGCACAAGAGTTGCCAGAGCATGGCGAGGTCGTGCAGGCGGCGGAGGCCACGCCAGATAGTCGTCACCCCCGGCTCGCCATCGCGTTTCCGTCCCAGGAACCCGCCTAAGTGGGCAATCCATCGTATCGCGTCACGCAGCGTCGGCGGTGTGGCCGGTGGGATCGGGGTATGGTGGTGGATACAGGAGAGTACTTGCCACTCGTGCGGTTCCAGGGCACGCTCACCCGAGGCCGTGGGGTGCTGCCGTGCCTCATACGTGAGCCACAACAAGCGCCACGCGACGATGCACTAGGTTGCCAGAGCGCGCTGAATCCGTGCCGCGTGTTCCAATTGCAGGTCCTCCAGCCGACACCCGCTGTTGAGGACGTCGTGATACCGCTCCACCACCCACCGATACTGGTACCAGCGGATGCACGGGAGCGCCTCGGCCAGCGTGGTGACCGGCAGCGTGGTGAGCAACAACCAGCAGATGGGAGGGACGCCAGGGGGCGGCTGCTCCGCTTCGGCCAGGATGACGTGCACCGAGCGCGGGGACAGGGAGGCCCGCTGCCGATGATGGCGCGGGGGCAGGATGGTCAGCGGTGTTGTGCGCACGGTGATAGTGGCTTGGCGTGGCAGTCGGTCATGCACCCGCTGCACCGGAATGGTCACGTACCCGCACACCGGGCTGCATCGGATGGCCTGCCAGAGATACCGGGCCTCATGGGTTACCCGACGATGGTGGGTCGCCCGGATCAGGCGATGGTCGCCTGGGCGACGTGGTGCGGCAACCAGGTCGGAGCTATCCGCTTCCCGATCCGCCACGGTGATCACCGTGACGTCAGGCGGGACGGCCTGCTGGGTGGCTGCGAGCGCCGTCAGCCAGCGCTGGCTCTCCTTGTCCGTCGTTGCCCGCTGTCGCCGCCGATGACGCTTTCCAATCTCGTCTGGGTTGCGGGTCCACACTGCTTGATGGATGAACCCCAACGGCACCCCGTCGCTGCTCACCGCGAGTGCCGAATGAACCTTCAACCCCCGCTGGCTCGCATTGTCCAACAACCCCAGTCCGTGGGTGGCTGGATGATGCGTAACGTTCAGCTCCGTCGTGTCTTGGATGACCAGAATCAGCGGATGCGCACGCACACGCTCGACGGTTGCGTGATCGTGTGCCGCCCGGATTGCGTCCGGGGTAACCCGTTCCGAACGCCAGAACCGATAGGCCCCTTTGGTGGCTGCCCGACTCCCACACGCTTGTGGCACGCTGGCGGTCGGCTGCGCAGCCACTGCCGCGACGAGACAGATCAGCCGCCGATTCAAGCGGGCATCACCGAGTCGGGCGTAGCGCAGGTCGTGTTCAGCCCATGCTGGCATTGTCGCGTCACCCTGCCTCCTTGTTGATGACTCCGCATAAGACTACCACAATCTGCACGTGAGCCCGAGATGTGGGTAATGCATAGGGGGGGAACGGGGGGATCGTGCCGCAGAACGTTTCTGATGGCGCTGACGCAGGTGCGGTGTCAGGCAAATCGCCCCCCTCCTAACCTCCCCCCGCTGGGGGGAGGAACGAGGGGATCGTGCTACCGAACGTTGCTGATAGCGCTGATGCAGGTTCTGTGTCAGGCAAGATGATCGGGACGAGCACACGAGTCTTATCTGCAACCGGCAGAGAGACCGATGTGTCGGGTCAGGTGGTGGGCGCACCGGAGGCGCGTGCGCCCAGGGCAGATCGTGTGCGCACGTTGTCGCTGTGGCCGGTGGGGAGCGGTGCGACCGCCGATGGATCAATCCACCACGAGGCACCGGCGTTTGCCGTCTTGCTGCGTCGATGAAGGAGGAGGGGCGGGTTCCCAACCCGCCCCTACCAGGTGCGCCGGAGGCGCGTGCGCCCAGGGCAGATCGTGTGCGCACGTTGTCGCTGTGACCGGCGAGGAATCCGCTGAGCCTCTCCCCTATCTCCTATCTCCTACCTCCTACCTCCTATTTCCTCCATCCCCTCCTTGCATCACGAAAACTCGTGTGGTATACTGCTTGTGTACCCCCCTCCCCCCTGGGGGGGAGGGAAAAGGGATGGGGCTGTGACCTGTCTGATCGGGACTCTCTTGCCGCGAGTTGTTGTGTTTCACGGGATGATTGATGAGGTAGACGACGGCTTTACGGCTTGAGATGGGCGATGGCGGTCAGATCTCTCTAGGACCATGGGGCATGCTGGCGAGTACTACCACCCAAAGGCTGTTTTCACTCGAAGAAGGGTTGAATATGGATCAAGACCAAAAACAGCAGATTCTCAATCGTCTGAATATCATTGAGGGTCATATTCGCGGCGTGAAGCGCATGGTCGAAGAGGACGCCTATTGTATCGATGTCCTGAATCAGACGCGGGCGATTGCGCAGGCGCTGGCAAAGCTGGATGCGCTGATTTTGAACCGTCACCTCCATAGTTGTGTGATCACGGCTATTCGGAGCGAGGATGTTGGTGAGCGCGAGCGGGTGATTGCTGAGTTGATGCAGGTGTTTGAGCGTATTCATTAGCCAATAAGGAGATGAGCAATGGTAACTGAGCAATTCCGTGTTCCTGGGGTGTCGTGTCAGCACTGTGTGCACGCGGTGCGCAAGGAAGTCAGTGCTTTGCAGGGGGTCAGTCAGGTTGAGGTTGATCTGAGCAGTAAGATTGTGACCGTCGTTCACGATGATGCGGTCGATATTACCGATATTGTGTCTGCGATTAAGGAAGCGGGATACGAGGATGTAACGCCGTTGGGTACGGCTTGTTAGCCTCTAGCTGTCTTCATTCGCAACGATGTTCAGAGGCGCACATCAGTGCGCCTCTTTCACTCAGATGGTGGAGATAGGCTGTACAATCGCAGTCTGTCGAGGAAGGAGTTGTTACCATGGCCGAGCGTGAAGTGATATTGCCAATCACCGGGATGACCTGTGCAAGCTGCTCGGCGCGGGTCGAGAAGGCGTTGCGTAAGGCACCGGGTGTGCTGGCTGCCGAGGTGAATCTGGCCGGTGAGCAGGCGCTGGTGCGCTACGATCCGGGGCTGGTTCAGCCCGAAGCGTTGCAGGCGGCGGTGGAGCAGGCCGGGTATGGGGTGGTTGTCGATGAGATCACGCTGGCGATCACCGGGATGACCTGTGCCAGTTGTTCGGCACGGGTCGAGAAGGCGTTGCGTAAGCTGCCGGGGGTGTTGGCGGCGGAAGTGAATCTGGCCAGTGAGCAGGCGCTGGTGCGTTATGTGCCGGGGATGGTTGAGCGCACCGATCTGGTGGCGGCGGTGGAGCAGGCCGGGTATGGGGTGATTTTGCCGTCTGCTACCGATGAGGCCGCTGAAGATGTGGAGGCGCGGGCACGTGAAGCAGAGATGACGGTGCGGCGGCGGCGATTGCTGGTTGGTGTGGTCTTTGGGCTGCCGCTCTTCGTGTTGTCGATGGCGCGTGATTTTGGTCTGATTGCCCCCTGGTTAATCGGTGAGGGGGCGGCGATGATGGCGACAATGCGTGATGCGGCTATGGGTGAGATTATGGCCATGGTCGCTGCCCGCGATGACCTGCTCAACTGGCTCTTTCTGGCGCTGGCGACACCGGTGCAGTTTTACTCCGGTCGCGATTTCTACCGGCATGCGTGGCGGGCATTGCGTGCCCGTACCGCCACTATGGATACGCTCATTGCCCTCGGTTCGTCGGCTGCCTATTTCTACAGTCTGGCAATGTTGCTCAGCGGTGCGCCCGGCCATGTCTATTTCGAGACGGCGGCATTGATCATTACGCTGATTCTGGTTGGGAAGTATCTGGAGGCGCGTGCGAAGGGGCAGACGAGTGCCGCGATTAAGGCGTTGATCGGGCTTCAGCCGAAGACCGCACGAGTGGTGCGGGGCGGTCAAGAAGTTGATGTGCCGCTCACCGAGGTGCGGGTAGGTGAGATGATTATTGTGCGACCGGGGGAGAAGATTCCGGTCGATGGGGTGATTGTCTCCGGTGAGTCGACGATTGATGAGAGTATGCTCACCGGTGAGAGTTTGCCGGTTGAGAAGCGCAGTGGCGATCCGGTCTTCGGGGCGACGATTAATCGCAGCGGTAGTTTTCAGATGCGGGCGACACGGATCGGTAAGGATTCGGCGCTGGCGCAGATTATTCGTCTCGTGCAAGAGGCGCAAGGCTCGAAAGCACCGGTACAGGCGCTGGTTGATCGGGTTTCTGCTGTCTTTGTGCCGATAGTGATTGTGATTGCGTTGATTACCTTTCTCGGCTGGTTGTGGGCCGGGGTGGGGTTGACCCAGGCGCTCATTTTTGCGGTGGCGGTGCTGGTGATTGCCTGTCCGTGTGCGTTGGGATTGGCCACGCCGACTGCAATTATGGTTGGCACCGGTACCGGTGCGTCACACGGTATTTTGATCCGCAATGCCGAGGCTCTGGAACGTGCGGCAAGTCTGCACGCGGTGGTGTTCGATAAGACCGGTACCATTACGCATGGTCGCCCCGCAGTGACCGATGTTGTGATGGTGGCCAGGCCGGTGCTGGCGCAGGGAACCCAGTCCGACGGCACGGGAGATCAGGTGTTGCTACAGATTGCGGCGGCGGCTGAGAGTCGCAGCGAGCATCCATTAGGGGTGGCAATTGTGAAGGCGGCGCAGGAGCGTGGTCTGGCTGTCGAGCGACCGACGCGCTTTCAGGCTGTCAGTGGTGCCGGGGTGGAAGCTGAGGTCGGTGGGCAGACTGTGCTGGTGGGAACGCTGCGCTGGTTGCGTGAGCGAGGGGTTGAGATACACGCTTTAGAGGCTATCGTCGATCAGTTGCAGAATGAAGGGAAAACCGCGATTGCGGTGGCCGTTGATAGTGAGGCGTGGGGTGTGATCGCGCTGGCCGATACGGTCAAACCAACCGCTGCGGAGGCGGTAGCAAAGCTGCATCAGGCCGGGATTGAGGTTGCGTTGCTGACCGGTGATAATCAGCGCACGGCAGCAGCGATAGCGGCGGCGGTCGGTATTCCGGCAACAGCCGTGTATGCTGAAGTGAAGCCGGATGAAAAGGCGGCGATTGTGGCTCGCTTGCAGCAGAGTGGGCCGCATGGCAAACCACGCCGGGTAGCGATGGTGGGTGATGGGATTAATGATGCGCCGGCGCTGGCCCAGGCTGACGTGGGGATTGCGATGGGGAGCGGTACCGATGTGGCGATGGAGACGGCGGATATTACGTTGATGCGCAGCGATCCGCGGGGCGTGGTGCAGGCAATTGCCCTCAGTCGCGCCACAGTACGCACCATTCGCTGGAATCTCTTCTGGGCGTTTGCCTACAATGTGTTGTTGATCCCGGTGGCGGCGGGTGTCTTCTACCCGTTGACCGGCTGGCAGTTAAGCCCGGTGCTGGCCGCGGCTGCAATGGCCTTCTCGTCGGTCTTTGTGGTGACTAATTCGCTCCGTCTGCGGCGTGTGCGGATGGGGTGATGATAGGAGCAAGTCTTGACGGAAGGTTAAACAGCCGGACCGGTCTACAGGCGTGTTGCCTCCGTGAATTGTGGGGGAACCGCTGATACACGCACGTGATCGAGAGCAGGGCTGCTGCGGCAGCCCTGCTGTTGCATTCCATACTACGCGCCACGGGCAATTCTGTCCGGTAACGGTTGTGATCCCACGGTGTGCGCAGCGGGAAGGCCGGGTCGGCGTATTCGCGCTCAGGGGCAGTGCTGGTGTGATCGTTGGCTAGCCTGACAGACTCCACAATCGTGATGAGCACACACAGCATCCCTGTGGCCAACAGGGTTAACGCTGTACCACGCGCCGGATCGTGAGCACGGCTGGCGCGGCAGCATGGCTGCCGCACTCCATACCGCGCGCCACGGGCAATTCTGTCTGGTAACGGTTGTGATCCCACGGTGTGCGCAGCGGGAAGGCCGGGTCGGCGCATCAGCGCTCAGGGGCAGTGCTGGTGTGATCGTTGGCTAGCCTGACAGACTCCACAATCGTGATGAGCACACACAGCATCCCTGTGGCCAACAGGGTTAACGCTGTACCACGCGCCGGATCGTGAGCACGGCTGGCGCGGCAGCATGGCTGCCGCACTCCATACCGCACGCCACGGGCAATTCTGTCTGGTAACGGTTGTGATCCCACGGTGTGCGCAGCGGGAAGGCCGGGTCGGCGTATTCGCGCTCAGGGGCATCTGCGATCAAGTGTTAGTGTGCAATGACTTCTGTGACACCAGATTTGACATAACGAAAGTTCACCAGTATGCGTTGCCTGGACAGATTGTATAGCTTTCGGATAAACGTGGTATGATGAAGGAACAGGGTACTCGTTCCTTCATCTATGATAAGAGGAGCCGTGATGCTCACCGATACAGCTCGTCAGATTATGCATGAGTGGATCGCCTCGGATAGCCTGCGGAAGCATTGCGAGGCGGTTGCAGCCTGTATGACTCATTTTGCGACAAAGCAAGGGGCTGACGTCGATTTATGGACAGCGGTTGGGCTGCTTCATGATCTCGATTTCGAGCGCTACCCCCACATGCCGGAGGCCGGGCCGGCTACAACTGCGATTGCCGAGGCGCTGTTGCGGGGCGAAGAGGTACCTGCCGAACTGCCGGGGCACCCGTTCTACGGTGTTGCCTATCTACGCAGTGCCGGGTGGTCGCCTGAAGTCTTGCGCGCTATCCTCAGCCATGCCGATTATAGCGGGATCGCGCCTGAGTCGCCGCTGGAGCGCACGCTGTATGCGGTTGACGAGTTGAGTGGTTTTGTGACTGCGGTAGCATTAGTGCGCCCTGACAAGAGCATCTATAGCGTTGAAGTTTCGTCAGTGCGCAAAAAGATGAAAGATAAAGCCTTTGCTGCCAAAGTCAGCCGCGAAGGTATTGTGCATGGCGCTGAAGTCATTGGTATGGAGCTGGATGCGCTGATCGGCGAGGTGATTGCTGCACTGCGCGCAGCCGCGCCACGGCTGGGTCTGGCGGGGAATAACGCATGACACTGGCGTCGCATGTCTGGCCGGAGACGGTAAGTGTTGTTGATGGCCGTTTGTGGATTGGCGGCTGCGATACGGTTGCGCTGGCCGAACAGTTTGGAACTCCTCTGTATCTGCTTGATGATCTGACGCTGCGCGGTGCGATGCGTGCCTATCGGCAGGCATTTGCCACCGCCTACCCTGGCCCGTCAATCGTCCATTACGCCGGGAAGGCGCTGTTGAATACGGCGCTGGCCCAGATCGTGGCGCAAGAAGGACTGGGGTTGGATGTCGTTTCAGCAACCGAGTTGTTGGTGGCGCAGCGAGCGGGTCTACCGATGGATCGGGTTCACCTGCACGGGAATGCGAAGAGTGATCAGGAACTGGAGCGGGCGATTGCGTGGCGGGTTGGGGCGATTGTCGTTGATAACCTTGACGAATTGCAGCGACTCTGCGCGCTTACATCCCATCTCACCACGCCGCAGGGCGTCTTGTTGCGAGTGGCGCCCGCTATCGAAGCGGATACGCACGCGCATATCGCTACAGGGAGCGCCACGGCAAAATTCGGCCTGCCCCTGGAGGCGCTTGATGAGGCTGTCGCTCAAACCCTGGCCGCACCCAGCCTGCGCTGGTTGGGATTGCATGCGCATATCGGCTCGCAACTCTTTGCGCTTGAACAGGTGACGGCGACCGTTGAGGTGTTGGTGGCGCTGGCTGCGCGGATACGGGATCGCTTTGGTGTGGCGCCGGTTGAACTCAGTCCTGGCGGTGGTCTGGGTGTGCCGTACACTGCTGATCAGCCGGCAACCGATATTGGTCGTTATGCGCAGGTGGTGAGTGCGGCGTTGTGTGCAGCCTGTGAACGATACCGGTTACCGTTACCACGCTTGACCGTCGAACCAGGCCGTTCCATCGTTGCCCGGGCCGGTGTGGCTTTGTACCGCGTGGTAGGTCGTAAAGGCGAGCACTGGGTGCATATTGACGGTGGTATGGCCGACAATATTCGTCCGGCCCTTTACGGGGCGCGCTATAGTGCGGTGCTGGCCAATAAGCCGGCTTCGCCGCCAGCGATGACGGTTAATGTCGGTGGACGTTACTGCGAGTCGGGTGACGTGTTGTTACGCGATATTGCGCTGCCGACTGTGCAGCCGGATGATCTGCTGGCAGTGGCAACAGCGGGTGCCTACACGCTGAGTATGTCCAGTACCTATAACCTGGTACCGCGTCCGGCCCTCGTCCTGGTTGCCGATGGACAGGCACGTCTGATCCAGCGTCGGGAAACAGAAGCCGATGTGCTGGCCCGTGATCTGTTGCTGGATCGGTGAAGCATACGTCTGTATCGTTAGATCGTAGCAGGTGCGATCTGAACTGCTCGTGGTAGAAGCGAGGTTTGTATGACGCATGCCCCTCTCTACGGTGGGATTGAGGCCGGTGGAACCAAGTGGGTTTGTGCGATTGGCACCGGGCCGGATGATATTCGGGCTGAGGTGCGTTTTCCAACCACGACACCTGCCGAGACGCTGGCCAATGCCATCGCCTTTTTTCGTGCCCACGAACCGGAACACCTGGCGGCCATCGGCGTGGGTTCGTTTGGGCCGGTCGATCTCAATCCGGCCTCGCCGTCGTATGGCTCAATCACGACGACGCCGAAGCCGGGATGGGCGCACACTGATGTTGTGCGGACACTGCACCAGGCCCTTGGGCGACCGATAGGCTTCGATACTGATGTCAATGTGGCGCTCCTCGGCGAACGGCAATGGGGAGCAGCGCGTGACTGCGATGTGGCGGTGTACATCACAGTCGGTACCGGCATTGGCGGCGGGGCAGTGGTTGGTGGGAAGCTGGTACACGGCTTGATCCACCCGGAGATGGGGCATATGCGTCTGGTGCGTGATCCGGCGCGTGATCCCTTCCCCGGTATCTGTCCGTACCATAGCGATTGTCTGGAGGGGTTGGCTTGTGGGCCGGCGCTTAAGGCACGCTGGCAGACTCCGGCTGAGGAGCTGCCGGCTGACCATCCGGCGTGGGAACTCGAAGCTGATTATCTCGGTCAGGCGCTGGCAAATCTGCTCTGCATCCTTTCGCCGGAACGCATTATCATCGGCGGTGGGGTGATGAGTCAGCCGCAGATGTTTCCATTGGTGCGGGCTGCGACGCAGCGCTGGCTGAATGGTTATTTGCAGCATCCTCACATTCTCGATCACCCTGACAGGTTGATTGTGCCACCTGCACTGGGGCAACGGGCCGGCGTGTTGGGGGCAATTGCGCTGGCGATGCATACGGCAGGCGGGGTATAGACGGCCCGGTATAGAAAGGAAGCGTTATGCTGATAGCTCGCGATCTGGCTCCTGATTTGATCATCTACAACGCTGTCGTGTATACGCTCCACCGGGAATTGCCACAGTGTAGTGCCGTGGCCTGCAAAGATGGTCGGATCGTGGCAATCGGTGACGATGCCGCAGTGCTGGCGCTGGCCGGTCAGTCAACCCGGCGGATTGACCTGAACGGGCGGGCGGTTATCCCTGGTATTCACGATGCCCACAACCATATGCTGGAGATGGGCCTGAAGTTGCAGCGGATCGGCCTCGATGATTGTACGTCCATCGCCGGTATGGTTGAGCGGGTGCGGGCGGCGGCAGCGGTTACCCCACCTGGTCACTGGATCATTGGAGAGGGCTGGAACGAGTCACTCTTTCAAGAGGGCCGATTACCCAATCGTCACGATCTCGACGCGGCGACGACAGCACATCCGGTGCTCCTCAAACGGTTCTTCAACATGGATGTGGTGAATTCGCGAGCACTGGAGTTGGCCGGTATAACAGCCAGTACGCCTGAGCCGGCAGGTGGCAAGATCGAACGTGAGGCGGACGGTACACCCAGTGGGATTTTGCGGGCAGCGGCGAAGGAACTCTGCCGGCGCCTGATCCCGCGTCCGACGCAGGATGCGTGCGTTGAAGCGCTGGACATGGCCGGTCGGGCGTATCTGGCGTATGGAATTACCAGCATTCTCGATCCGGGCCTGCAACCATGGGAGATTCAGGCTTATCTGGCGGCGCGACGTGCCGGTCGTTTGCCCGTGCGCGTGAATCTGCTCATCTCGTGGCATGGCTTTCGCGAGAGTGAAACGCGCAGTGAACTCGATGCCCGTGCCAGGGCACTCGGTGGTCTGAGCGGTCTGGGTGATGAATGGCTTCGCATTGGTGGCCTGAAGATGGCAATTGATGGCGGAACGACATCGCATACGGCCTGGATGTTTCAGCCCTTTGTAGGCGAGGATCGGGTCTACGATTACAACCGTCTCGATCCAGCAGACCTGCGCGAATTTTTTACCCTTGGGCATACGCTGGGCTGGGACATCGGCATTCATGCGATTGGCGACCGGGCACATCACGAGGCGGCCCGTGCGTTTGCTGATGTGCTGGCGGCGCATCCGGCAGAACATCGCCATAATCTCATTCACGGCTATTTTGCCACCGACGAGAGTCTGCAACACATGGCCCGTTATGGGTTGGCCGTGGTGATTCAGCCAACCTTCATCTACTATGAAGGCGATGATCTGTTCCGCGATGTTGGCCCTGATCTGGCTGCCCGCTACAAGCCGATGCGAACCTATCTTGATCGCGGGATTCGGGTGATTGCGACCAGCGATGTGCCGAGTACCGTTCACTTCAATCCGTTTATTGGGTTGTACAGTTTAGTCACCCGAAAGACCTGGAAGGGAACACTCATCGCACCGGATCAGGCGGTTAGTCGTGAAGAGGCGCTCTTTGCCTACACGGTAGCCGGTTCCTGGTTGACGCGCGAAGAGCATCTGAAAGGCCCGCTGGCGCCCGGTTTTCTGGCCGATATGGTGGTGCTGGATCGCGATTACTTCACCTGTCCGGTTGAAGAGATAAAAGAGATTCAGGTTGAGATGACGATCCTCGGTGGCCGCGTGGTGTATGCTCGTGAAGGGATGATTGGTGAGCGGTGATGAGATAGGCCCCTACCCCGGCCTGTCCCGCACGCGGGTATGCATCATCGTTATGGGTAATGCGTTGGGGAGGGGGGTAATGCAGATCACGCCCTGATCCTCTCGTGAGAGACCGGCGCTGCCCGGTGTCCGGGAGCAGTGAGCACGGCTGGCGCGGCAGCATGGCTGCCGCACTCCATACGGGCGGGGATGTGGGTAGGTCAGCACGCGAGCGGTTGTGATGGCGGCGTGCGTTGTCAGACCGGTGAGAGGGAGACATACCGGGCACGACCTCCATCATCCCGTGTGGTGAGGGGGAGCACGCCCTCACCCCGGCCCGCCCCGGTGGGGGCGGGAGCACGCCCCCTCCAGAGCGATACCGGCGCTTACGCAGGGTGGGGTGTCGCTCAGGTGTGGAGCCTGGGTGATGGCAAAAACAGCGTGTGCAGTAGCGGGTCTTATAAGGGGGGCGCACAGCCGTGCGCCCCCTGATGTTGGGCGACAGGGAAGGTGACTATACGTCACCAGTATTTACCAGTATTTACCGTCCGGTCGTCATTCCACCGGTTCAAACCGGGCCTGGAAGAAGCGGAGGTACCGTGGTTCGTAGACCATCCGCAGGCCACGGGCCTGATGACGTTGATCGTACACTGCCTTCACCGACTCGGCCACAACATCCATGTGGGCCTGAGTATAAACACGGCGCGGGATGGTCAGCCGGGTTAATTCCAGTTTGGGATAGTAGTTCTGCCCGGTCTTGGGATCGCGTCCGGCGCTGGCAATACCGCGTTCCATAGCCCGCACCCCTGAATCGAGGTACAACTCGGCGGCCAGGGTCTGGGCAGGGAAGAGGTCTTGCGGCAGGTGCGGATAGAACCGGCGTGCATCCAGAAAGATCGCGTGACCGCCAATCGGAACTACGATGGGGATGTCCCAGTCGAGGAGCAGTTCGCCGAGGTAGCGCACCTGACCGATGCGGGCACGGATGTAATCCTCTTGCAGCGACTCCTCAATCCCGACCGCCAGCGCCTCCATATCACGCCCGGCCATGCCGCCGTAGGTGTGCAACCCTTCGTACACCACCACCAGATTGCGGGCTTCATCGGCGAGTTGATCATCGTTGAGCGCTAACCAGCCACCGATGTTCACCAGCGCGTCCTTCTTTGCGCTCATCCATGCGCCATCGGTGTAACTGCAAAACTCGCGGACAATCGCGGCGATTCTTTGTTCGGCATAGCCGGGTTCACGTTCTTTGATGAAAAAGGCATTCTCAACCAAGCGTGTGGAATCGAGAAAGATGCGCAACCCGTACCGATCACATAATGCGCGTAAGGCACGGACGTTAGCCATACTGACCGGCTGCCCACCAGCCATGTTGACGGTACCGGCCAGACTGATATAGGCAATCTGTTGCGGGCCAACCTTATCAATCAGCGCCTGTAGTTTGTCGAGATCGACGTTGCCTTTAAACGGATACTGGCTTTGGGGATCGTGCGCTTCGTCAATAATCACATCAACAAAGATGCCACCGGCCAGCTCCTGGTGCAGGCGGGTGGTTGTGAAATACATATTGCCGGGAACATACTGCCCACGGCGGATAGCGACCTGACTGATCAGATGCTCGGCGCCCCGCCCCTGATGGGTGGGAATAATGTGGCGGTAGCCATACACCTGTTGGACAGTTGCTTCCAGGCGATAAAAACTGCGGCTCCCGGCGTATGCCTCGTCGCCCATCATCAGGGCTGCCCATTGCCGGTCGCTCATGGCATTGGTACCACTATCGGTAAGCAGATCGATATAGACATCTTCAGAACGCAGCAGAAACGTGTTGTAACCGGCAGCCTTCAGCGCCGCCTCGCGTTCGGCCCGGCTGGTCACGCGCAGCGGCTCAACCATCTTGATCTTCCACGGCTCGGCCCACGACCGCCGACCGAATTGTTGCCCCATTGTACGGGGGTAGTCTTGTTCCTGCATAGATGCCTCGCTGCAATTGCTACCAACGCCATTGTTGTGGGTTCAGCGGTACGACACCTCCGATAACCGGGCACGCTTGTTGTGGGTCTGGATGGTGGATGGAGAGATCGTGCAGGTACCATCTCTCCATCAGCCAGTGTGTGCCCGTGCCAGCTACCCGCCCACTGCCAATCAGACGAGGGTTGAACGCCGGTCGTAGTGATAACCGTGCGGTATCGTCATGGGGTGTCGATGCGATCACACGATACCGGTTGGCACTAAATGCCAGTAGGCGCGATTGAGCAGAGCCTTTTCGTAGTGATAATACGCACTCGGTTTGGGTGGTTGCGGCGGATGATTGTAATCGAAGACCAGTTGCGTCGCCTGCCCATAGCCGGTTTCGAGAAAACACATCACCTGGCCCTGATACCGTTCGTCGCTCGGCTTACCTTTAATCTCGCCGATAATCCGGTGAGCGATGACTTTGGCCTCGAAGTGGGCAGCAGCGCCGCTCTTACTGACCGGCAGATCGGTGGCATCACCCAGGCCGTAGATGTAGGGAAACTGTTTGTGCTGGAGTGTTTCACGGTTGGTGGGCAACCAGCCCTGGCCATCCCCCAGGCCCGACTCGCTGATGATGCGTGCGCCCCGATGCGGTGGCACCAGCACCAGCAGATCGTAAGGCAACGTTGTTCCTTCGAGTGATGAGATGGTGCGCTCTACCGGATCGATCTGTTCGGTGTTGAAGAAGAGTTCGTAGTTAATCCCCCGTTCTTCCATCATCGGGGTGACAAACTGGGCCACGCTCTCAATAGTGAACACCCGGCCAATCGGCGATAGATAGGTAATCTCGGTCTTCTCGCGCAGGCCACGTTTCCGCAGTTCATCCTCAAGCATAAACGTGAACTCCAGTGGCGCGGGAGGACACTTGTAAGGAATATCGGCCACGCCGATCACAATCTTTCCACCGTTAAACTCACGCAGTGCGGCGTGGAGACGGAGCGCAGCTTCGGCGCTGTAGAAATGGTGCGCCCCTTCCGTGTAGCCAGGGACAGCAGATGGTTCAAGGCGTGCACCGGTAGCGATAATCAGGTAATCAAACGGTATTTGGGTACCATCTGCCATCTCGACATACCGCTCATTCGGTTCGATACGCACAGCATCACCGACAATCAGGTCTACTGAGCGTCGCAACAGTGAGCGTTCACTGCGTTCCCATCGCTCTGGAGGTGGGCCACCGAACGGGACATACAGCCAGCCTGGCTGGTACACATGCTTACCGGTACGATCAATCAACGTAATTTGTGCCTGCTTGCGCGTCAACTGTCCGGCCAACAGATTCGCGACCAGAGTACCGCCGACGCCACCACCTAACACAACAATTTGTTTCGTCGTCATTGTAGTTACCTTCTAAGAGCTTAGCCGCGCGACCATACCGGGTTGCGCGAAGGCAATGCCTTCGCACCGGTCAGTGAGACGCATGCGGACAGGCTCCAGGTACAGATTAAAACCAATATACACCTTGCGCCGCATTATTTTGATGGGCGCGTACTCGTATCGAACCCGGATCAATGTGCATCAACGCACTTTCCGCACAACAAAACGGGTGAAGCCTTGTTCGGGGAAGGCACCAATAAACTCGTGACCGGCCTTCTGCACCCAGATCGGAATATCCTTGGCTGAACCAGGGTCACTCGATAGGACGGCGACCACTGAACCGAGGGGAACACTCTTGATACCGCGGATCAGTTCCATCATTGGCCCAGGGCAATGGCTACCACGGGCATCGATCTCTTTGTCGATAGTTACGTTTGGGGTTGTCATAGTTGCCTCCTGCGGTCAACACTGACCGATTGCATTTCTTGTGATAAGAATAGCATTTTGCCTGGAGCTTAAACAGAAAGAAGTGACAACATATTCTGTACGAGTTGCAACTATTGCGGGGTGGGTGAGGAGGTAGGAGATAGGAGATAGGAAATAGGAAGTAGGGGGGAGGAGAGAGGGAATAGGGGTGGTTGAGCAGGGGAGGAAATAGGAGAGAGGAGGTAGGAGATAGGAATTAGGAAGAAGCAAGTAGGAAGTAGGGGCGAGAAAGCAGGGGGAGGTGAGCGAGGATGCAGAAGCTATGCTTTTATGCTTCTGCACGCCAAACCATGCGATACGGCATTGGCGGGCGCGGGAGGGGTGGGTTGGGGGCAATGAGTGGTTGATGGTGATGCCGGTGACAATCAGACTGACGTTGTATTGACGTTATAATAACCCAAGTTGCCACCTATGCTGTAAGCAAGCCACGGAGGCTGGCGGCCAGGATGAACAGCACGACGTTGTACTCAACACCGTATAGCGTAACCGCATGAATGATTTGGGGAGCAGTCAGCTCCCATGGACGTGCTATGTCACGTCTCACGGTAGCCATCCGGGTTATCCACATGCTCTGTGTCCTCCGTGTCTCTGTGGTGACAAAGGTAGCAACCTGGGATGTCCATACCATTGACCGGCAATAGCACCTGGCTCCATTATGACAGACTCCACACTCACTGCGCATTATCTCGACCCAACAGCACCGGACTGGAGCGCAACCATTGATCGATTGTGGCAACAGTCGGGTGCACCGCAAAACCCGACTCTTCTCCCGCCCCATTTTGTCAAGAGCACCTTTCCCCGTATGGGCGGAATCGTGGTTGAGTTTCGGGCAGGCGATTGCACGGTCGGGTTTGGGATGCTGTTTCCCCGCACAATTATCAACGGTCAGCGTCATTACACCCTACGGCTCCACGAGCTACACGAACGATTGCCCGATGATGTGCTGCGAGCACTGATTGCTGCAACGCCGGCCACGGTGTATCGACCAGCCGATGGGGTGACGTTTGCCCCTAAACGACCACGTCCAGCCGGTCTCTGGATTGGCACGCCGCAGGCTGATGATACAACGGCGATTACAGCGCTCTACCGTAGCGTGTGGGGTAGCCAGCCCTATCCAACCGACCTGTTTAGCGCTGAGTTTGCTCCCGGCACGGCGCTGGTGGCGACGGTAGATGGTCAGGTGGCCGGGTTTTTGCTCGGTTTCTGGCGTTTCGGTTGTCATCCTATCGCCGACAACGAGCTGGCAATCGAGTCGCAGGTGATGGCGGTTGATCCTGCGTATCGCAACCACGGGTTGGCAACACGCTTGAAACAGGAACAGGCTCGTCTGGCGCTGAGTCAGGGGGTGCGCTGTATTCACTGGACGGTTGATCCCTTGCAGTTGCCGAATGCACTGCTCAATTTCAATCATCTGCATGCGGTAGCCGGTGAATTTGTGCGTGGCTACTATCCGGTACACAATGAGTTGAATCTGGTAACAGCCTCTCGGTTTGGGATCACCTGGCTGCCGGCCAGCGCGCATGGTAGTAAGGGTTTACATAATCAACGGGATCGTCTCCTGATCACCGATCTACCGGATATTGCCATTCTCAACGACGGCCCCCGTCTGTTGCGGGCACCCCATGCGCCGGCGCAGATTGCGATTGCCATTCCCCAACAGTGGACAGAGCTTCAGCATCGGGATCGGAACCTGGCAATTGCGTGGCGCGATGCAACGGATGAACTCTTTGCGCGGTGGATTGGCTGGGATGCGGGAAAATACGTAATCTACGCTGTCGCCCGCGATCCCGCCGGAACTGGCTATCTGGTCGGAAAACCGGCGGGATCGTGGGTGTGGGAAGAGGGTTAGGCCATTTCAAGGCGTGATGTTGCTATGGACGTGGCGGACGCATCGGGTTTCCCGGCCCGCCTGGCCCTGTTGTCGTTCCTACTCGTGTAATGATGTCGGTCTGCACAAAGCTCGTGTTCACCGTCCCGCCAACCACAACCTGATACTGTTCGCCCACTGTTAAACCGGTGCCTGAGTAGACGAGTGATTGATACGATTTGGTTGGTGTCAGGCTCACGATTGATTCGCCAGCAGTATTGACAATCGCAAGCGATGTTCCTGCTGCCTGCATCGTGCTGAGGTTGATAAGCACAGCGGGTTGGGTCGAGCTGGTATCTGGTGCCATCGCCATACCGGCACTACCAACAGCGATCAATTGACCACCGCTTATGGTAAAAGCCCGGTCATAGTCGAGTGCTGCATTCATAGGTTCTGTTGGCCCGTATACCACCATAACGCCACCGCTCATCGTGATGCTACCATTGACGTCGATCCCATCGCCACCGGCGTCTACCGTTAGCGTGCCGCCAGTCATCGTTAGTGTCCACTGTCCACCACCCATACCACCAAAACCGCCACCCTGGGTACTGCTGCCATCGGCAGCGTTCAGCGCGTCATCGCTGGCAATGATTGTGATCGTACCGCCATCAATGCGGATGTGCTGACCCTCAATCCCTTCATACGAATCTGTCACATTCATTTCGCCAGCCGTGATAGTTACCTGCTGTTCAGCGTGGATTGCATCGTCAGCGGCGGCAATAGTGAATGTGCCACCATTGATAGTAATTGAGGTATCGGCGTGCAGACCATCTTCAGCAACATCAAGCCTGATCTCACCATCGTTGATGATGATCTGTCCCGCTGCTTTAAGACCCTTCGCCGATGCGTCGGCAGACAGGGTGGCTGTGCTGCCACCGCCGGCTATAATGTCAAGCATTCCTCCTTGTACCACAATATCTGCTGCGGCCTGTACTCCATCACCGTTCGCCGTTATGGTTACCTGTCCGCCTTCGATCACGATCACCCCCTGCCCATCAGCATCGGCAGTGAAGCCGTCACCACCGGCTGTCATGTCGATCTGACCGCCACGCAGCAGGAGATACTCTTTACCGCGCAAACCATCGTCAACAGCCGTTACCTGAATATGCCCATCTTCAATGACCAGCCCTTTCGTGGAAGCAATACCGTCGTTGAAATGAGCTGCAACAATCAACTGCCCTTCACCGGTAATCACCAGATCGGCATCACTGTAGAGCGCTGCATTGGGCGCACTACTTTGATCGGCTGTTCTTGCTTCATCGCTAAGGGTATTGATACTGCCATCGACCAGGACGATGGTCACCTGACCGGCACGGTCGATATAGAGAGGGGCACTCTCCACGCTATGAATTGTCACGCCGTCAAGGTAGAGCGTAACGTCGTCTGTAGTGGTGGCATTCACGACAATGCTTCCGGCCTGGAGCTGACCACTGATTCGGTAGGCACCGCCACTCGTGATCGTTGCGACAGTTCCATTGACCTCTACACCGGTACCGGCACTGATCTGGTCATCCTGTAATTCAATCGGGATAGCTTCGGCTGCGGATGTCACAACGACCGCAGCGGCTGGGGTCAACTGGGGGATGTTTATCATCGTGGCGGGCTGTTCTGCCACCGATTCGGCTGAAGTCTGGGTTGGAGCGGCACTGCTTGTTGATGTCACAAGGGGGGCACTGCAAGCGGTTATGAAACCGAGCACGCCGATAAAACATCCTGCGATCAATCTTTGCATAAGAAAACCTCCACATCCTCATCGCAATACATACATTGTTGAGGGCACTATTCACACCGGCAGGCTACCGTGCAGCGTTCCGGCTGCATCAATGCTGGGCCATGCTGCACGTCATCAAGATGCTGGTGTCGCTCCTGATTCGCAGTTGCGGCTCCAATTGTTATTCGTTATCGCAGCAGTAACCGGCTGATCAGTGCCGAACACCAAATTACGAATCAGGTATAGCTGAACCTTTTTCAGATATTCGGTAGAAACTATTGAGAAATTGTGAAGACATCTCTACCGCAGATGGAGCGAGTTTGATGTATACTACCGGTGATGATTGTGCATTTTGGCGCAAACAAGGTGTCGCTCCGCTTCAGCAGCACCGTCATATTGTGGATGCTGGCCTTTCTGATCGGGCCGTGGCCGGCGCTCTCGTGCATTATCCACTGCCTGCATTTGTCGGTGGTGGACAGTGCAGGTGTAGAGTATTTCTTGTGCGATGCACCTCATCATCACACCGATCACACAGATACACCGGCGCCTCCGGTACGGTACGACGTATTGCCGCTGGCACTCATCGTTTTTGTCACTGGCTCTACCGTGATCCAGCGGATCACCGCTGTTATCACTGTTACACCCCGCTCTATCCTCCACGCTCCTGAACCGCCGCCACCTCGCATGACCCGCACCGGCCTGTTAGTTGGATAGACGATACGGAAGCCTGGGCAGGGTTTAGTTGTCGTGTTTCGTTTTGTCTTTACGTTGTGAGGTGATACAATGCGACGTCTCTTTTTCCTGTCAGTTACAGCAGTATTGCTGGTGGTATTGGTCGGTTGTGGGGCGAATCAGAGCGGTGCGACGAGTGGTGGGATTACGGTGCGCGATCCGTGGGTACGGGCCGCGATGATGAACATGGCCGACGATCAGTCCGGCGCGATGGGGAATATGGGCAATCAGGCTACCCCGATGGCCGGCATGGGGGGGGACCAGGGCCATAGCCACGGGAGCGAATACGGAAATACTGCTGTCAGCGCCGCGTATATGGTGATCGTCAACAATGGTGCTGCGGACGCGATTGTGAAGGCCGAGAGCGATGTTGCCAGGTCGGTCGAACTGCATAACGTCATTATGGAAAATAATGTCATGCAGATGCGACAGGTTGAAGCCATCGAGGTGCCGGCCAATGGCCAGGTTGAACTGAAGCCGGGTGGTTTCCACGTGATGTTGATCGGTCTGAACCGTGACCTTAAAGAGGGTGATGAAGTGACGATCAAACTCACCACGCGCAGCGGGCAAACCATCGAGGTCAAGGCACCGGTACGCAAGCCGTAGGCGGTCTGGAGGTGGCGAACAGAACGTGCGAGCGCATTCGGGATGAATGCCCTCACCCCTGGCCCCTCTCCTGCGCAGCGCGCGAGAGGGAGAATTGGAAACCTGAATCAAGGCTTTCTGACGCGGTAGACGTTGTGTTGGGTGACATTTCTGTTCGCTCTTGAATACGATAACCAGGCAGAGTGGAGATGGGCCATTGCCCATCTCCACCCTATCAGTGTAGTGCAGGTAACCGATATGAAACATCTCATCACCTTAATCCTTGCCGTATTGAGCGCACTGCTGCTCAGCGGTTGTGGCGCATATGAATTTCGCGGCACTGTGCTCGAACCGCCGAATCCGGCCCCAGAGATACCGCTGGTCGATCAGTTTGGGAATGAGTTTCGTCTCAGCAACTATCGTGACAAGGTTGTCCTGGTCTTTTTTGGGTTTACCCATTGTCCTGACATCTGCCCGACCGCACTCGGTGACTTGAAGCGGGTAATGGAGAAGCTCGGTAATGATGCGGCGAAGGTGCAGGTTGTGTTTGTCTCGGTTGATCCTGAGCGCGATACGCCTGATTTGATGCAACGTTATCTGGCAGCGTTCAACCCAACGTTCCTGGGCTTGAATGGGGATCGGGCAGTGCTGGAACAGGTCTACAAAAACTATGGGGTAACGGTCATCAAACGCGAGCTACCCAATTCGGGTCTGGGCTATACCATTGACCATTCCGGCTACATTTATGCTATCGATCAGGCCGGCAACTGGCGCCTGCTCTGGGCACATGGCACACCGGTGGATGACATCGTGAGCGATGTGCAGGCGCTGTTGCGCAATCCACCTCGTGGGTAGACTGGCAGTGTGTGCAATGACAACACCATGTATGAATGAAGGAACGCGCCATCGGCAGGCGCTTTTCAAACAGATAGCTCACCCTTTCCAACAGCGGCTGACAATCGGCAGCCGCTTCACACCTCGTATTGTCGTGCTCTTCGTTGCCATAGCCATGATCGCGATTGGAGGGAGTATCCTCTGGCAGGCGACGACCAATCGTCAGCGGCAACTGGTGTTTGAAATTCCACCCGGCACAGCGGCACGGCTGGCCGCAGGCGAAGAAGTAACTATTTTTCCTTCGACGATTATCATCGACCTGCGTCAACACGATACGCTCGTGATCCAGAACAACGATAGCGTTGAAGTTACGATTGGCCCGTTCCGCATCGTTCCCGGTCAGCGGTTTGTGCAACGGTACTGGAGTCCCGGTGTTTACGAGTTGATCTGTTCTGTCCATCAGGGTGAACAGTTGCGCATCGAAGTACGGTGATCGTTGTCTTGTTGGATGAGCATTACGGTACAATACATGCGCTACCGTAGTTCTCAGACAACAGGATGATTGTATGTTGCGTTCACACTGGCATGCTACCCTTCATCAGTCACCGCTGCCGGGCGTCGATCTACCATCAACCGCCGACGTAGTCGTCGTAGGTGCCGGCGTGGTTGGGGCAGCGACGGCCCTCTGGCTCACACGGGCCGGTCTGCGACCACTCATTATCGACCGGCACGGGCCGGCAGCCGGGGCCAGTGGCCACAATGGTGGCATCCTCGCCGCCGGTCTGGCCGAGAATTATCTTGCTGCGACTGCCCGTTACGGGGTATCCACTACACGCGAACTGTACGCTCTCAGTCTGGCCGGGCAGCGCTTGATGGTTGATCTGATCCAGCAAGAACAGATTGAGTGCGATCTGCGTCTGCACGGCAATCTCAATCTGGCAATTGGTGAAGCGCAATTGACCATTGCCGGCGCAACAGTCGCGGCGTTACAGGGTGATGGCTTTCCGGCGCAATTGCTCGACCGCACAACTGCCCAGGAACTGGTGGCGATTCCGTTAGGGGCAGCCGTCAGTGGTGCCCGTTTCAATCCGGCTGCCGGGACGCTCCATTCCGGGCGATTGGTGTATGGGTTGCTGGCCGCTGCGCAGCGTCATGGTGCCCTGTGTAGCTGGGGTGTCACTCTGCGCCAGGTAATCACCGCCAACGGCAGGCTACGCCTGATCACAGATCGCGGTACCACCGACACTGCTGCGGCAGTGATTGCCGTTAATGCCTGGAGTGGTGACGTGCTACCGGAACTTGCCCGGCGGATTACGATGGTACGCGGGCAGGTACTCTGTACGGTACCGGTTGAGCCGTTCATTGCCTGTGGCTTCGGAGCCAGCTTCACTCCTACCGGTGAATATGGTCAACAAACCGTGACGGGGCAGGTGTTGTTCGGTGGCTGTCGGGCTATTGCGCCCAATCATGACGTTGGGGTACAGCCCGGCGAGGTTAGTCCTGAAGTCCAGGGAGCGCTTGAGACCAGTCTCGGTCGCCTCTTCCCGACCCTGGCGGGTATCAACATCGAACGACGCTGGTCGGGGGCAATGGCCTTCACAGCCGACTATCTGCCAATCGTGGTCAACCCCATGCCCGGTCTCTTCGCTATCGGTGGCTTCTCTGGTCACGGCATGCCATTTGCGGCTATTGTTGGTCGCCATCTCGCCGAAGCCGTGCAGACCGGTACCATTCCCTCTGCGCTCGCCCCGTTTAGGATCGACCGTCCGACGTTAGCTGTAGAGTGATAGGTCAGGACTCCCTGCAACCCGCCCCCACCCCGGCCCGCCCCCGCTGGGGGCGGGAGCACATCCCCAGCCCGCCCGTGCCTCCAGTGGGGATCACCTGTGTCACCTCCCCCCAGCGGGGCTATGCATTACCCATAACTCGCATACTGCATTGCCCGCGTGCCGGAGCGGGTCAGGGGTGTGATGACGGGCGTGCTCCCCAGCCGGGAACTGGGAGCGCGCGCCTTCGGCGCGCATGGTGCCGGTACCAGTGCTGGAGGGAGGAGCCAAAAGCAAGCTCCCGCCCCTGGCGGCATGCACAAACGACCAGGACAGATGATCGAACCCAACGTCTACCCTATCAGGAAGCCCTGGATCACACGTCTGCCCTCCCCTCACCCGCCCCCGCTATGCATTACCCACACCTGGTGTCAACCACGTGCGTATCAGCAGGTATGATCGCCATGGATGCTGTTGTGGGTGACTGGCCCGATGGCAGTGCGCTGCTCCAGTCGTGGTATCACGTGCTGAATGGGTTGCCTTACACGCGCATCGTGTGCGTGTCGCGCAGTTTGGAGTGCGGCAGCCGTGCTGCCGCACCAGCCGTACTTACGATCCGGCGCGTGGCATACCATTACCCATCCTGGTCACGAAGAAGCTGGATGTGATCGTTTCGATCATCGAGTCGGTCTGTCATGAATGTGATACCTGCGCGTAGACGTGTTCGCACCAGCGGCCACGGCCAGCACCTGCCGGCAGTAGAGAGGAATGCATCCACGCAGGCTGGAAGCCTGCGCCACGGGGAGCGCTTGCAGTCCGGCCTAACGCAGCGCGACATGTGGGTAATGCATAGCCGCTGGGGGGAGGAATTGTAAGGTGATTCCCCCCGCTGGGGGAGGAATTGTAAGGTGATTCCCCCCCGTTGGGGCTATGCATTACCCATAACTATTTTGTCAACCTCTTCACGCATCAGGAGCGCCTATCTCATCGTGCGTGTTCCCGGACACTATCGCATTGTCATGCTGTCGCGTGGGTCTCACGTCACGAATGGGAAAGCGGTGTATCAGCCCGTGACGCAGGCTGGAAGCCTGCGCACCAGCGGCCACGGCCAGCACCTGCCGGCGGTGGTGAGGTGCTTGCACGCAGGCTGGAAGCCTGCGCCACGGGGAGCCGCCACAGGGAGCGCTTGCAGTCCGGCCTAACGCAGCATGACATGTGAATGCATAGCCCCAGCGGGGGGAGGTTGGGATGGAGGGCCTGGGGAGTGCGGTGAGGGGTGGGAATCTCTAACTGCCGGATGGAACCCGCTGTTGCAAACCGGTTCAGGGTTGCAGCATCCCGCCGGCATCAGGCATGGCGTGTCGTTGCAAGGTGAAGAGCGAGCCGGAGGCTCGCGCTCCCAGTTCACAGGGGCGGAAACCTCTTGTGCCGAATAGCACCCACTGTCACAAACCGGTTCAGGGTTGCAGCATCCCGTCGGCATCAGGCATGGCGTGTCGTTGCAAGGTGAAGAGCGAGCCGGAAGGTGCGCGTCCCCAGAGATAGATCAGCACTATCTCCGTGCATGACTTTTCTGCACCCAGATTTGATATGTTATAATAACCACAACTCAACTCCTTTCACAACTATAAACATCACTATACAAACGCTATGCTCTGCTTTCTCTCTCCTATTTCCTACCTTCTCTCTCCTATCTCCTATTTCCTTACAAAATCTTCATCCCCTTATCAGGTTCAAATCCACATTTGTGAAGCGGTCATTTGCTACACTATGCAGAGAAGATCGTGATATAGCATGGAGTAACTGGAATGACACATGCTGAAGACCCCTCAACCGTTGCCTGGCAGGTTTTGCACTCCTGGACACTGGCCGCCCTCGGTGAGCGTAATGATGCCGTCAGCGAGTCGCTACGGGAATCGGCATGGCGTGTTGTCGGGCAGCAACCACAGGCAACCTGGCCGCCGTTGCAACCGGCCCTGTCCAGTGTCTTTACCCGCCTGCGGGCCGGCGTCAAAGACTGCTGGCAACCGCCGGCCATGCTCCGTTGCCGCGAAGAGGTGCTCTTCCCGCAAGCGACTGCGCAACCACCATCGGCTGAACTGAAACAGGCATTGCAGTCTGGGCTGGCAGCGGCACAGCGTGAAACCGACCCGACCCGACGCCTGGAATGTCTACTCATTACGCTGCAACGGTACGCCTGGGCCTGGCCCTCACCCCTACCCGGTGTCTCGCTCTACGACCTGGCCCGGCTGCACGCCGCCGTGCAGGCAGCGCAGTCAGCGACAACCGACGGCCTGATCTGTCTGCTAGGGGGCGATCTGTCAGGTCTGCAAGAGTTCCTCTACAGCATCCCGGCTGCGGGAGCAGCACGCCAGTTGCGTGGTCGTTCGTTCTATTTGCAGTTGCTGACCGAAGCCTGCGCTTACTGGGTGTTGCGCAATAGTGGGATGCCGCTCTGTAATTTGCTGTACGCCGGTGGTGGCCGCTTTTACGCTGTGCTGCCGGGTAGTATTGCCGCGCAGGTGTTGGAGTGGCGGCAGCATCTCGGTCGTATACTCCTGCAATCGCATGACGGCTCGCTCTACCTGGCGCTGGGATCAACCGAACCGTTTGCCCCGGAACAGTATACCGATGAAACCTGGCGTGAGCTGAGCGACGCAATTGACCGTGACAAGCGGCGTCGGTTCGCCGCCCTCGACGATAGCGAATTTGCCCGGATGTTTCAGCCCCGCCCGCCGCGTCCGCCGCGTAGCGATGGTAGCGAGGCGCCCGATGCCCTCGGTGAGTCGCTGGCAGAGCTGGGCCGGCAATTGACTAGGGCCGCAGTGCTGGCAGTCAATCTTACCGCATCCCAGAGTGATGGTGCCACGTGGCGGCAGGCAATCACGGCGCTGGGTGTGGATTATCGGCTCAGCGAGGAACTCTCGTCGGTGCGGTCATTGTCTCAACGCCTGCTGGCCCTCAACGATGATACGGTGCCGCAATTGCCCGCAGACGCCAGCGCTATCGGTCAGCGCTACACCGTCACCGAAGCCTATCGCTTGCGCGAGGACGATCTTCCGCTCTACCGCAAGCTCGATCCCGATCAAGCGCCAGAGATACAGGTCGGTGATGTCGCACCGTTCAATCTCCTCGCGCACCTGAGCGATGGAGTCCCGCGCATTGCGGTGTTGCGTATGGACGTTGACAATCTCGGTGATCTGTTTGGTAAAGGCTTGCAACGTCCTGCCGGCATGGGTGGTCTGGCGGTGACGGCGGCGCTCAGTAGCGCCTTGAGCCGGTTTTTTGAGGGGTGGGTCGGTGAGTTGTGTCGGCGGCGGAATCAGCAGGGGAAGGGCGGGATTTACGCCGTGTACAGCGGTGGCGATGATCTGTTCCTGGTCGGATCGTGGCACCTCATCCCGGAGCTGGCGCAGCAGATACGCAATGATTTTATTCGCTACGCCACCGGTGCCGGGCCGACAGTGCAGCCGCCGGTGAGTCTCTCTGCCGGGATTACCCTGCATCAGGCCGGTTATCCACTCTACCAGGCGGCGGAAGACGCCGGCAATGCGTTGGATGCGGCGAAAGCCTACCGTCATCCCGACGGTCGGAGCAAAGATGCGATTACGTTCCTGGGCCAGACTCTGAGTTGGGATGCCTTTGCGCAGGCGGCTCGCTTCAAAGATGAGCTGCTTGATCTCATTGCGAATGGTGCGCCGCGTGGCCTGCTAATGACGGTGCAACGGCTGGCTTTACTTGCCCGCACCCGCTATAACCGTGCCGGTGCTGCGCAGTTAACGGTTGGCCCGTGGGTGTGGCAAGGGGCGTACCAGTTGACGCGCCTGGCCGAACGTTCTCCCGAATCCATTCGGTCACGAGTGGTTGACTTGCGCGAGCAATTGATCAGCCCGGAAGCAATTGTGCAACGGACGGTGATCCCGGCAGGTCTGGCCGCACGCTGGGCACAGTTGTTGTTACGGGGGAGTGAGCGCGAAAGATAATCGTGGGAGCTGCTAGCCAAAACAGGGAGGTAAGCAATGACAATGGGTCGTTCGTCAAATCCTCAAGCTGTGGGAGTCAAGCGGATTTCGTCGGAAAACCTGCAGCGCATCATGACCGAATCGTCGGAAGAGGCTATGAAGTTACTGGTGCAGGAAGCGGATCGATTGGGGAAAGAGCTAGGTCGGAATGGCCTGACCACCTCGCAAATCCGCAATATCTTTGGCGAAGTGCGCTCGATTGAGCAGGAGGTGCTGCCGACCGATCAACAGCTTTCGCTGGACGTTCAGCGCCGTCTATTGATGCTGAAGCCCAAAATGGCCTATCAGGTTGGGCGGTTTAGCAATAATCAGGCATTGCAAGAGCTGGTGGAAACTCTTTCGGATGCGATTGGTTTGATCGGGAACGACAAGAATCGCTTCCAGACCTTTGTCAATCTGTTCGAGGCTATTCTGGCCTATCACCGTCGCTATGGTGGCAAGACGAATTAGTCAGGGAGGTATCAGGCATGAGCACGCGCATGGTCACACTGCACGGTCGGATTGTGTTACGCGCCAGTATTGAATTGCTGACCGGTCTGCATATCGGTGGTGCTGCCGGAGGTCTGGAGATCGGCGGTTTGGATAAACCGGTTATCCGTAATCCGATCACCAATCAGCCCTACATCCCCGGTTCATCGCTTAAGGGCAAGTTGCGCTCGTTGATGGAGAAGGTCTACGGCGCACCGCAGACATTCAGGATCAACGAGGGTGTCTTTATTCATGTACCAACGAATCCTGAAGAGTACCAGCGCTACTACCAGATTGCCGGTGTGTTCGGTACCTTACCCAATCATAAACAGCTTACCATCGATGTCCCGACCCGCCTGATCGTGCGTGACGTACCGCTGACCAGGGAGTCTGAACAGGAGCTACGCCGGCTGCGCACCGATCTGCCCTATACCGAGATCAAGTGGGAAGCGGCGATTGACCGGGTGACATCAGCCGCTGCGCCGCGGCAGATCGAGCGAGTGCCGGCAGGGGCCGTCTTTGGCCCGGCGGAGGTGGTCTATAGCCTCTACGTCGGTAATGGCGAACAACTGTCGGACGTGATCAGGCTGTTTGGCTCAGTCTACGAGGCATTCACCTACCTCGAAGACGATTACCTCGGTGGGATGGGGTCGCGTGGAAATGGTCAGGTACGGCTGCGTGACATCACCGTCCTCGCACGCAGGCTCGAATCTGGTCGGTATGGTGAATTAACGACTATCCGCGAGGCAAAAGAGTTGCGCGAACTTGACCGCAATGGATTGCTGGAAGAGTTGCAGAGATTCTTTAACCCGGCATAGGTCGTGGGGAGGTCTGCATGCCGACATTATCCGTCTACCATCTGATCCCACCCGCCGGCGCAGCGAACCTCAGCTTCCACTTTGGCCGGCAGGGGATCGGTCTGGAAGAAACCGGTGAGACTCTCGCCTCCGACTCGTTCTTTGCCGCGCTGGTGGTGCAGGCGGCCCTGAACGATCCGCGCCGGACTGCTGATGGCGCACCGGTGTGGGTCGAGCCGTTTCTCGCCGATCAACCGCCCCTGCGCCATAGTTCGCTCTTGCCGCGGATTGGCGATCTGCCGCTGCTCCCGCGCCCTTTGTTGCCCATTCATCTGCCCCCGACGGCAGAACTGGCCGGTAAACAGCTCAAAAAGCTGCGCTACCTTTCGCCGTCACTCTTTGTCGCCGTGTGCAAAGGGGAAACCTTGCCCGCCGACCCGATCAGTCTCCAGCAGGGCAAAATCTGGCTGAGCGAGGAGGACGCACGGCGTCTGCCGGCCCCCTGGAAGCAGACTGCCACCGAGAGCAGCGACGCCTGGCGGGCGCGTCTGACCGCCACCCCGCTCTGGCATGTCGAAGCAACCCCACACGTCACGCTTGACCGTCTGAGCGCGGCGTCGGCCTACTACGAAGTGGGGCGGATTAGTTTTGCGGTCGGGGCCGGTTTGTCTCTCCTGGTTGCATTTGCCGACGCCCAGGCCAGGCCGTCTTTTGAACATCTGCTGACGCTCCTTGGTGAGAGTGGACTGGGCGGGAAGCGCACGAATGGCTATGGCGCGTTTGCCTGGCAGCACGGCACGGCACTGACGCTCGATCTCCCTTCTCCGCACAAGCGGGCAGTCTTACTGTCGCGCTACATTCCGACCCCTGCCGAGCTACCGCTGGTACGTAACGAACGTTCAACGTACCAGCTTACCAGGGTCAGCGGCTGGTTTCTGGCCGCCGATGGCTCGACCTACCGTCGGCAGGCGGTCATGATGCTCACCGAGGGCGCGGTGTTGGTGTGCGACGAACGGCTACCGGGTGGGCAGATTCTCGACGTGCGTCCAGATGCCAGTGTTTCGCATCCGGTCTATCGCAGCGGCCTGGCCCTGGCCGTCGGTCTGCCGGCAGACAGCAAGTGAGGAGTGCTATGCCGTCGATCAATCAGGTCTATCAGGTGCGTGTTGAGGTGATCAGCCCGCTCTGCGTGCTGGACGGAGGCCGCCTGCACGAAGAGGTTGATTTCTACCTCGATGCGCAGACAACCTATGTTATCAACAGTGACGCCGTGCTGGAGCTGGCCTTTCAGCGCTGGTACGAGCGCCAACCGTCCCGTGAACAATTGCTGGCGAAGCTGGCCGAGCGCGAAGAGCGGCTGCTGCGGCGCCGCCAGCGAAATGTCGAGGACATCAAGCGTTTCATGGCAGCACCGCCAAAAGACCCGCTGAAGGAGGCAGAGCAAGAAAGGCGATTACGGGCTGAAGGGACTGAAATCACTCAGAAATTGGCGCAACTGCGCCAGGAACGGGCTGAACTCGAATCGGGAACGGCACAGTCAGTCGCTATCCCGGCAGAACTGCTTCAGAACAGCGGTGTCAGCGATCTATTCAAAACCGGTTTGTTAACGATAGACGATATTCGCACCGTTCCAGGGCTGCTCCGCTACTCGTATGCCGGGCGCCCGGAGGTAAAGAGTGGGCAGAGTGAGATTCTGACCTGTGTCAAAGACCCGGCGGATCGGCTGTATTTACCCGGCTCGTCGCTGAAAGGAGCGTTACGCACAGTGCTGGCCTGGGCACTGGCCCCGCAGCGGGCAGCGCAGGCGCTGAATGAGTTTAATAATGCCAAAGACAGACGTCAGGCGGCACGTGCGCTCGAACAACGAATCTTCTACGGTCGCAAGCAGCGCGAGGATCGGCGGGTAAGCCATGATCTGCTGCGTGATGTGATGCGTGCCTTCCACATCAGCGACTCGCAGCCGGTGGCGCAAAGCCCGCAACTACTGCAAATCCGCGTCTTCCCACGCGGTTCGCCGATTACCGTCGAGGCAATCCCAGATGGAACGACGTTGCTGGCAACGCTGCGTATCGAGCAGTACCCATTCACAAACGCTGCTGCCCGTGCGGTGATCGATTTCGGCAACTGGCCGCAATATCTCCAGCCGGCGCAACTGGCTGCGTTCGGGCGGCGGCGGGCCAGGGTGTTGATCGAAGGCGAACAAGCCTTCTTTCACAACCGACCCGATGCCACCCAGATCAGCCGTTTCTACGCCGATCTGGCCGAACGCCTGGTGGCCCTGGAGAATACCAATGCCTTCCTGCTTCCAATCGGCTGGGGGGCCGGCTGGCGCAGCAAAACGCTCGATACCATCCTGCGTGAAGGTACACGTGAAGAGGTGTTTGTCAGCGCAGTTCGTGGGTACAACATGAAATTGAACCGCCAGCGTTCTGAACGCTTCCGAACCGGCGATCTCTTCCCGGCGTCGCGGCGCGTCATCATGCGCAACGGTCAACCCTGGTTGCCTCCCGGTTGGGTCTGTCTGACGATAGAGGAGCGTGGCAAATGACTATTCTGGTGATGTGCAATCTCGGTAACAGTGATCTGGTCGCCGATGGCAAACGTCCTTCCAAACCACGTCCCGAAGGCGAGCAGCTCTGGCGTAGTTTTACCGAACATCAATTCGAGTTGCCGATTATTGAGCCATGTCTGCGCTTCATTGCCGGGCGTCATCCGGCTGATCAGTTGCGACTGGTCTGTTTTTACACCGACCAGCCGGAAAATCCGGAGACAACCAAACCAGATCGCTTCGGCGTCAGTCTCCGCGACAAGGACACGATCTGGTTGGCTCATATCGCGCAGCGTCTGATCAGGGAACAGTTTGCCGGTCAGGTCAGCGAGGTAGAGATCGTGCGGATCGAGAACAGTCGTGGCCCCGATCTCAACCCTAGTGTCTACGACGAGGTCTTCGAGGCGTATGCCTATCTGCTACAGCGCTTCGTCAATCAGCAGGTTGATCGGTGTTACATTCTTACTGCGGGTGGTATTCCAGCCTGTAACTTTGCGCTTCAGCTTCAGGCAATGATTGCCTTCGCTGATCGCTGCCATTTCATCTACCCGCCTGAAGGTGGTAAGGTCACCGAATTGCGGATTGGGGAAGAGATGAGCAAAGCCTTTCAGCGGGTCAACGCGCTGAACGCGCTTGACCAGCGCAACTTTCCGGCTGCGCTGCTCAGTGCGCGGGCTGCCCGGGTTGGCGAATGGATTATCGCGTTACTCGAATACGCCGTCTACCGCGAAGCCTTCGACTTTCAGCAGGCCATGCAGGCGGGCGCACGGGCGCAACGCCACTCCAGTGGTAGTATTCGCGAGTTCTGTCGTGAATTGCAAGACGATCTACAACAGTTGATCCGAAATGACGCCGCCGCATTGTTGCGCGAGGTGGCGTACAGTGCCGACATCGCGTATCGCAATGGCCGTTACGCCGATCTGCTCGGTCGGCTCTTCCGCTTCCAGGAAGGCGTGTTGCGGCTGATTGTCGAGAAATACCTCGGTTTACCGACCGATTTCAGCAAAGAACAGCGCGAAGCCAGTCTTGCGCGGTATCTGGAGCAGATTGATGGCAACCCGGCCCTGCGCGACTTTCTCGACCAGCGTACCCTTGACGGCAAACCGCTCCGCTACCGCGATGGCCCGAACCGTCCGGTGATGCAGGCATTACTGGAGTTTGTCCTGAATGGTGGAACACGGGCTGATGGTACTCCCTTTGCCACGAAGAAAGACCGTGAGCGGCTGAGTGGGGTGCGCGAACGCCTGAACCGATTGGACGCGCTGGCCGAATTGCGCAACCAGAGCGTGATTGCCCATGGCTTTGCCGGTGTCGCACGGGAAGCGATTGATAGCGCCTACAAGGGTGGTGCTGATCAGATTGTGCCCGATCTCTACAAAATGATAGAACTGCTCGATAGTCCTGTTCACGAATCGCCGTTTGATCGTATTGCCGGGAAGGTTCAGCGCGAGCTGCGGAGAGGCTCATGAATGCTCTGTTGATCTGTAATGTTGGTGGGCGGGATGTCCTGCATCCCGCTCTTCCCAAGAACGGCCATTCCGAACGGCAGTGGGCGCAGACAGCGCTGGCGCGCTATCCTGAATTGTGCGGCGATTTCAGCCTGCCGATCATCAGCAAGGCGCTGCACTACCTGGCGACTCGTCACGTCATCCTCGACCACGTGATCTTGATCGCCTCAGACCAGTCACCACCACCCGTCGGCAACGCCCAATTCTGGTCGAGTGATACCATCTACTCGGCGCAGATTATTGTGCGCTTACTGTGTGATGGCCTCACCCCCTACCCGCGGCTCGACGGGCAGCAGATCACGATCTGGACAATCCAGACTGAAGATGGTCAGGGGTGCGATCCCTCCGATTACGACCTGACCCTGCGCTTTCTCGAACGGCGGCTGGCTGAGTTGAGACGGGTGTACCCACACCATACCGCCTTTTTTGAAGTGACCGGCGGTACCCCGGCGATGACGACCGGTCTGCTCATTGCCGGCACCGAAATCTTCGGCAGTCAGACGGAAATCCTCTCCGTCCATCCCAACCAGGCGCTGCCGATTGCCCTGAACACCGGCAAACGCCTGCTGGCTACGCCGTTACGGGCTTCGCTGCGTTCCCACGCCGCATCGTATGCCTATGCCGCCGCAGCCCGTACCTTCCTGGAGCATGAGGCAATCATCACCGACCGGCTTGAGCCAACGGCGGCACGCCTGATTGCACCTCTGCTCGCCTATGCCCATCACCGCTTCAACTTCGACTTTGTCAATGCACGCAGCGCATTGCAGCGGGTGCGTAATGCCGGGCCATGGCGGGCTGAACTGGATTCCTTACTGGCGCAGGTCAATAAACCAGAGCGCCGGTTCCTGCTGGCTGAAGTGGTACACGGAGCGGCGGCTCGTTACCAGATCGGCCTGTATGCCGACTTTCTCACCCAGGTGGTACGGTTTGAAGAGAACCTGCTGCGCTATCTCTGTTTGCAACAGGGGGCGTGGTTTCTCAACCGGCAGCGGCAGCTCGATCCAGATGGCACCTATCTGGCGCGGGAGTGGCTGACTCAGCAGACATTCACCCTCAGTCGAGATCGCGATCCGAACCGCGATCTCATTGCCGACCGCTCTGTGATGCGGGAACTGCTCGGTCACCTGCTGGGTCGGGCACAACCGGGTCAACACAACTTGCTGACGGCAATTGATCGACTTGGTGAACTGGTCAAGCGGCGTAATGAGCTGACCCATCATCTGGAGGGGGTGCAGAAGGCGGGGCTGGCCCGCGCCTTTGCCGGGCCGCAGGCGCCACCGGCGGCTGCCGACCAGATCGTTCCTCACCTCGAACAGCTTTACGAACAGGTGTGTCACCAGCCATTGCCGCCATCACCCTACCAGCATATCAACCAGCTCCTGGATCGCTTACTCCAGGCGACCCAGTCCTGAGCGGAGCTTTAGGGGGCGCATATGCGGTGTGGATGTCATACGTCTATTACATCAAATCGGGTGTGACAAGGGGTATTATATGCTCTCCAACACGCAGTATGGTGTCGCTTCTGAGCGTGGCTGTGCACAGCCGGCATCCTGCCACGCACACAGGCGTAGCACGTTCCAGAGGGAACACCGTTCCCAGACAGGGTTACTCGTGGCTAGAACTTATTTC
>Ga0209479_1000825_pt1 | contig 40827 bp, 38 predicted proteins | sample DewCreD2012metaG_2_FD_184112 | JGI IMG/M metagenome (GOLD analysis project Ga0209479, IMG submission 184112) | Hot spring sediment bacterial and archeal communities from British Columbia, Canada, to study Microbial Dark Matter (Phase II) - Dewar... ...
CGGGGGCATTGACACCGGGCTGGTCGGCGACCGATTGCGTCGTGACCGAGCCAGCGGCGACTTCGACCGTGAACGCTCCGACCGCAAGCGCTTCGACTGTCACCGCCACGCCAGCGAACGCTTCGACCGCAAGCGCTTCGACTGTCACCGCCACGCCAGCGGCGACTTCGACCGCAAGCGCTTCGACTGTCACCGCCACGCCAGCGAACGCTTCGACTGTCACCGCCGCGTCAGCGAACGCTTCGACCGCGAACGCTTCGACTGTCACCGCCATGCCAGCAAACGCTTCGACTGTCACCGCCATGCCAGCGAACGCCTCGAAAGCGTCATCGTCTCCATGTCCCTCGAAGTCTTCCTCGTCGGCTCGGGCCAAGACGCGGGTTTACTTTGGCTGCGACGGGGTGATGGTGCCGCTGGTGACGGACGCGGAGAAGCGCAAACGGCGGACGACGATCAAGCATAAGCGAAAGCTGCGGGGCAAAAAGGCCAAGCCGCTGCCACCGTTACGCCCCGGTGCCGACCAGGCCTTCAAGGAGTTCAAGCTGGTCGTCTACTACGACGACACGCGGCGGCACTGGTTGGTAGAAGGTACCCAGGGCGACCACGAAGCGGCGGGACGGCTGATGCGGCGTCAGGCGGTTCGGCTGCGTCTTGACCTGGCGGACGAGAAGGTTGGCATTGTCGATGGGGCGCCGTGGATTCGCAAGCAGGTGGCCCGGCAGAACCTGCCGCTGGACGCGTTGGGGTTGGATTTCTACCACTTGGCCGAGCATGTGCACGCGGCTCGCCGTGTGGTTTTTGGCGAGGAGGATGAGGACGGCCAGCGTTGGGCGAGCGAGTTGCTGCACACCTTCAAGCACGAAGGTTACGAGGCGGCCTGGGCGAAGCTGCTCGACTGGCGTGGCAGGTTGCGGGGGGCGAAGCGGCAGGCGGCGGATGCGTTGCTGGGCTATGTGGGGGAGCGGCGGGAGATGATCCGTTATCCGGAGTTTGTGGCGAAGGGTTGGCAGGTGGGCAGCGGTCCGACGGAGTCGTGCTGCAAGACGCTGACGGCTCGTCTCAAGGGGCGTGGTCGGCGTTGGGATGCCCGGAACGCCGAGGCCTTGATGGCCCTGGAGGCTCTCAAGCAATCGGGTCAATGGCAGGCCTACTGGCTAATTCAAGCCAAAATCCCGGCTTAGTGCCGCCAGAATTTCTGGTCAGACCCGTAGCCGCGGGGCACCCGCACCTTAAATCGATACAAATGGAGGCCGGGGGTTTGATGCCAGCGGGCATCGCTTGGAAACAATAGCCAGACTTTGCCGTTGGGGTCGGTCCAGTCACGCCATTCATTCCAGCCAAACCAGCCAACACTCACCGCAACCACAATTAGTAAAAGAGCTACGTCTAATCTGGGTTTGCGGACATAACCCTTTGACGGTGCCCGGCTTGTGTCCGCGGGTTTCGAGGTTAGCCTCAAATGGGCGGCCTGCCTGAACGCGGCTCGGACATTCGCCTTCATCAAAGTGACCAAAGCCCATAGGCCGATGGGCAGCCGCAGGAAATAGAAAGGGGTAACAAAAGGTATCACGGCGAGGATCGGGCCGACCATGGCCGGGCCATACGATTCCAGGGCACGCATGCGGCCGGCGCTCACGACCAGAACTAACCCGAGTACGCTCTCGATCAACAGTATGCCGAGGCCAGCTCTAATCCACACCGTGTCTAAGCTTCCTGTTAGCGTACCGAAGATTATGCCAGCGACTCCTACGCCGGGAGCCAAACAGCCAACGATGGCCAAGCCTATCGCCGGCCAGCGAACCTGGCGTCTTGCTACCTCGATCAGGGCGTTTTCCTCGAGACCGGGCGTTTGGGGTGGTGCTGAGGGATTCCCTTGGACCGAAGCGCTGCTCGAAATCATCTCGATATCGCTTTTGACCTCGCTGGCCTTCTGGTAACGCCGCTCCGGGTTGCTCTCCAGCGCCCGCAGCACCACCTCGTCCAGGCGCACATCCACCTGCACCTTCCGCGACGGCGGCTCAAACTTCCCGATAGGCAACTCGCCCGTCAGCATCTCGTAGAACACCACCCCCAGCGAATAAATGTCGGCCCGATGGTCCACGTCATGCGTGCCCCGCAGTTGCTCCGGAGCCATGTAGTGCGGCGTGCCCATCACCTGGCCGGTCGCCGTCAGGGTCCAGGCCTTGCCCACGACGGCGGCTTCTCCAGTCGGCGGCTGCCCCGCAATCTTGGCCAGGCCAAAATCGGCAATCTTCACTCGCCCCTGCCGATCGAGCAGGATGTTCTCCGGCTTGATGTCGCGGTGCACCACGCCCCGGTCGTGCGCATATTGCAAGGCTTCGCACAATTGCGGCACGATGGCCAAGGCTTCCTCCGGCTTGAGTGAACCCTCTTGGATCACCTGACGCAAGTTGGTGCCGTCCACGTACTCCATGAGGAGGTAGTAGAGTTTTCCGGTCGCTGACGCTGCCGGTTCGACATGTGGTGGGGCGGTGGTTTCGCCGAAGTCGTACACGGTGACGATGTGGGGGTGATTGAGTTTGGCCAGGGCGCGGGCTTCGCGGCCGAAGCGTTCCTCGAAGGCGGGGTCCTGGGCCAGTTGCGGCGGCAGGATTTTCAGGGCCACGAGGCGGTCCAGATGGGGTTGGCGGGCCTTGTAGACGGCCCCCATGCCGCCGGAGCCGAGCAGTTCGAGGATTTGCAACTGCGGGAAGGCGGGGGCCAACTCGGCGGGTGTCGGCGGTACAAAGCGACGGCTCTCGGAATGGTCGATGGTTGGCTGGGCAGCGGGGGAGTCGCTGCCTACTGGCGACTGGCTCGCCAAGCCGGCTTCGAGCAGGCAGCGGGGGCAGAGGCCGGCGGGGGCGTCCGGCGGCAGGGCCGTGCCACATTTGGGACAGGTTGCGGTTGTGGTCATGAGGCACCTCCGAGGAGTTCAAGCTTTCGCCTCGTATCTGGCCGGCATCGTCTATTCGGCTTGCTTCTCTTTCGGTTGCCGCATCAGGCCGCGGAAAACGAGAAAGAGGATGCCCTGGAACACCATCATCCCGCCCAAAGTGAGTAGCGCCTGGACCGTGGGCGTGATCGCTTCTACCTGGAAAAACACGGCCAGGGCAGCGGCCGCTAATCCCATGCCGGTGAGGGTGTACGCCCACATGAGGTAATCCAACCAGGTGCGTCCCGGTGCCCCCAACAGGTCGCCTTCACCGGCGAATTGCCGGAACGAATTCCAACTGCCGAGCAGACTTCCGCCTCCGCCAAGGAAACAGCCCAAAGCTCCACCCATCCAGCCCCAGAAACCGCCGCTGCCAATTGGAGCACTCAAGAGGGCATAGACGCCCACGGCCACCCCCGCCGCCATCATCAGCCCTCCGAGCACCATGCCGATGGCACAGGCGAGAAGCAATCGGAAGTGAGCACTCGCGGACGATGGGGCCGCCGAAGACCGAGCGCTTCTTCCTGCTTGCCACAGTTCCCGAAATCGATCCTTATAGGCCCACCGCAGCACACCCATCACATAGAAGGGCGAAAGCACAAGTAAAAACGTCCCGTAAGCACTCTGCGCTGCGGCGCTTTCCGGCCAGATGGCCACCCAAGGTAACAGTACCCCGTAGGAGGCCAACAGGATAACGAACGCGAGCCACGCTCCCTTGCGCATCCCTTTGTCAGGGCGTTTCCAAAATCCCCAAAAATCTGCCCAACTACGCGGCGAGTCGGGCTTTTTGCCCAGAAGATACCACCACCACGCCAGCCAACCCACCCAGCAGCCGACAAAGAGCAACCCAAACGTCGTCGAGGGATTCAACAAGCCATCCAGGAATGGGTAAGGCCACTCCCGATTGACATACCATGCGGCTTTCGTGATGTGGCCGACTTCCATAACGGTCACAATTACAGCCCACACGATGCTGAGGAAAAGACCCTCCCATGTAGCTCGTCGAAATACTGGCCCATCAGGGATCGATGCATGCTGTTCGCCTCCCACATTGCGCCGTCCTGAGAGGCTGCTGTGCGAAATCGTCTCCACATCCGTCTTCACCTCGCTGGCCTGCTGGTAACGCCGCTCCGGGTTGCTTTCCAGCGCCCGCAGCACCACTTCATCGAGCCGCACATCCACCTGCACCTTCCGCGACGGCGGCTCAAACTTGCCAATGGGCAACTCGCCCGTCAGCATCTCGTAGAACACAACCCCCAGTGAATAAATGTCGGCCCGATGGTCCACGTCATGCGTGCCCCGCAGTTGCTCCGGGGCCATGTAGTGCGGCGTGCCCATCACCTGGCCGGTCGCCGTCAGGGTCCACGCTTTCCCTACTGCCGCCGCCTCGCCGGCCGGCGGCTGCCCCGCAATCTTGGCCAGGCCAAAATCGGCAATCTTCACTCGCCCCTGCCGATCGAGCAGAATGTTCTCCGGCTTGATGTCGCGGTGCACCACGCCCCGGTCGTGAGCATATTGCAACGCCTCGCAGATCTGCGGCACGATAGCGAGGGCTTCTCCAGGTTTCAGTTGCCCCTGCTGGATCACCTGACGCAGGTTGGTGCCGTCCACGTACTCCATGAGGAGGTAGAAGAGTTTTCCGGTCGCTGACGCTTCCGGTTCGGCATGTGCTGGGGCGGTGGTTTCGCCGAAGTCGTACACGGTGACGATGTGGGGATGATTGAGCTTGGCCAGGGCGCGGGCTTCGCGGCTGAAGCGTTCCTCGAAGGCGGGGTCCTGGGCCAGTTGCGGCGGCAGAATTTTCAGGGCCACCAGGCGGTCCAGATGGTGTTGGCGGGCCTTGTAGACGGCCCCCATGCCGCCGGAGCCGAGCAGTTCGAGGATTTGCAACTGCGGGAAGGCGGGGGCCAACTCGGCCGGTGCCGGTGGAACAAAGCGACGGCCTTCGGGATGGTCAATTGTCCGCTGGGCAGCGAGCGAATCGTCGCCCGCTTACGACTGGCTCGGCAATCCGGCTTCGAGCAGACAGCGGGGACACAGGCCGGCGGGGGCTTCCGGTGGCAGGGCCGCGCCGCACTTGGGACAGGTTGCACTCGCAGTGCTCATGGTGGTTCTCCCACGCAGCAGGTTCGGCTGGCCTCTGCTCCGAGAAGGGGGTGTCCTCTGTTCTCCTTCTGACGGAAAAAGTGCCAAAGGTAACAAGCGTGGGGCGGAAAAAGGCATCAGTGGGCCAGCGCGGCGAAAAGCTGGCGGATTTCGTCCTCCACCTCGTCCGGGGTGCTTACGGTTTGGGCGATGGCCGCGCGGAGCAATTCTCGATATCGCCGCCGCAGCCGAGAGGCGGCCATTTTCACCGCCGCGACGGTCAGGGCGAGGTCCTGCGCTGCAATGGCATAGGTGGCCCCGCCGTGCTCGCCGAGCAAGAACGGTTTCAGGGCAGCGAACAGCTCCCCTTTGCCGGTCCGGGCGCATTCTTGTTCGAGCTGGGCCAGCACCTGGCGCAGCAGCGCGACCGCCCACTGGCGTTCGTATTCCTGTTCTGGCGTGGTGCCGGCGGCTGGTTCCAGGGCCAGGTGATGTTCCGCAGCAGCGAAATCGAGTAACAGTGGCGCCCGGCCGCCGCCGCGTTTCTGAGCCCGGGCCTTGGCCCACTCTTTCGAGAGAAAATGTTGGCAAGCAGTGAGCAGGAAACTGCGGAAGCGGCCGCGCTTGGGCGTAGCCTGAAGCAGATAGTCCTTGTCGAGTAACTCAGCAAAGAAGGACTGGGTCAAATCCTGAGCTTCGACTGCATTGATACCACGCCGCCGAATGTAGGCGTACACCGGCAGCCAATAAATGTGGCATAGCGTCTCCAGGGCCTGCCGCGCTGCGGGAGAAGACTTTTGCCCCGCCTCCTGCACCAGGCTCCAATGCGTCGTCGGCATCGGCTTCGGCTCGGCCATGCGGATGGAAGCTCCCGACAAGGAAGCTCATGCTTACCATTGTATCGTGGCTGGTCGGGCGCCTGCTGTACGGCAACGGGTTACGCGTCCTGGAGGCGCTGCGGCTGCGGACCCACGATGTCGATTTCACCCGCGGCGAGCTGCTGATCCGGCACGGCAAGGGAGGCAAGGACCGGCGGACCATGTTGCCGGCCGCGGCGAGGGCAGAGCTGCTGGGTCAGCTCGACCGGCCGGCATGGTGGTCCCTGGTAACGACCATCTGCTATCCGCCTCCCACGGAGCAGTCCGGCAGCCTCATCGCTGGTCGGTACAAGTCGCTCGAACTCCTCGGCGTGGGGACAGGGGCACCGTCAGGATGACCTAGCAGACCGAGCCGGTCCAACGCTTGGTGGCTCTCAAGCTCGTCAAGCCCGGCATGGACTCGAAGGTCATGATCGCCCCCTTCGAAACGGCGCGGCAGACCCTGGCCCTGATGGATCATCCGAACATCGCGAAGGTGCTGGACTGATTGGTCAAGAAAGCCCTTGCCAGACAACCTTTTTGTTTTTTCTCATTTTTTGATTTTTTGTCCTCCATCGTGTGGATTGTTCGTATGTACTGTAAAGGTTTTAGCAAGGGGATCGCTCCATGAACTCCCCAGGGTCATCGCCTGGTGCGGTGCCGGAGTCCATTTCAGAGCCGCACTTGCTCAACCGCGTTCGGGCTACCCTTCGGGTACGCCACTATAGCTTGCGCACCGAAGAGTACTACATCCACTGGATCCGCCGTTTCATTCTCTTCCACCACAAGCGCCACCCGCTGGAGATGGGGGCAGCCGAAATCAACCAGTTCCTCACCCACCTGGCGGTTAACGGCCACGTCAGCGCCTCGACCCAGAACCAGGCCTTCGCCGCGCTGTTGTTTTTGTACCAGAAGGTGCTGGAGGTCGATCCCGGCCAGATCGCCGGCGTGGTGCGGGTGGTACGGCCCAAGCGCTTGCCGGTGGTCTTGACCCGTGCGGAAGTGCGTCAGGTGATCGACCACCACGACAGGACTTTCCGCTTGATGGCTCAGTTGCTGTACGGTTCGGGGTTACGGCTACTGGAGTGCTTGCGGCTACGAGTCAAGGACGTCGATTTTGGCCGGAATGAGATCACGGTCCGACAGGGGAAAGGGAACAAAGACCGCCGGACGATGTTGCCCGTCTCGGTGAAGCCGGAGCTGGAAGAACATCTGCGGCGGGTGCGGCAATTGCACCAGCGCGACCTGGCGGACGGTTTTGGTACAGTCTGGCTGCACGACGCTCTGGAGCGAAAACTTCCCCACGCGTCCCGGGAATGGCCCTGGCAGTGGGTTTTTCCCTCGGCGGTCCTGTCCGTCGATCCCCGAACGGGGGTGAGGCGGCGGCATCATGCCCATGAAGGCTCGGTCAGCCGCGCGATAACCCAGGCAGTCCGCCGTTCGGGCATCACCAAGGGGGCCACCAACCACAGTTTTCGGCATAGTTTCGCCACGCACTTACCCGAATCGAGCTACGACATCCGCACGGTGCAGGAGTTGTTCGGGCATGAGGATGTCAGCACCACGATGATCTATACCCATGTGCTGAACCGGGGCGGCCAAGGAGTCAAAAGCCCGCTGGACGGGTAAGGAAATACATACAGAAGGGGGGCTGCGCAAGGTCCATTATGGTGATAGCTTGCGCAACCGTAGAATCGAAAATGGAACGTAAGGTCAAGCTGTTCAACACCTTGATGCGGGACGTTCCCGCAAACGTCTTGACCGCGATAGATTGCGCAAGGGCAATCTAATAACAAGTTGGCCGCCTTGCGGCGGCCAACCACTCGCTGAAGCTGACCTCGCTCCGGCGACCTTCGGTCGCCTCCGCTCGGCAGCTTAGCTCGCGGCCCGTTCGGCGACGTTCAGGAGATTCCTATGCGGTGGATTCAGTTCTTTACCCTCACCTTGGTGCTCTCGGTCATGCAAACGGCCAACGGCGAAGACCCCAAGGACAGAGACGCCATCCAAGGCACGTGGCTGGCATCAACGGCCGAACTCGGCGGGAAGCCGATCCCCGATGAGGTTCGCAAGACCATCACGTTGGTGATCAAGGACGACAAGTACACGGTGACCGTCGGCAAAAACCCCGACCGCGGGACCGTCAAGCTGGACCCGTCGGCGAAGCCGAAGGCGATGGACATTACCGGCACCGAGGGCCCGAACAAGGGGAAGAAGATCCCGGCCATCTACGAGCTGGACGGCGACACCCTGAAGATCTGCTACGACCTGAGCGGCAAGAGCCGCCCCACGGAGTTCAAGACCGTCGAGGGCACCCAACGGTTCCTCGTCACCTACAAGCGCGAGAAGCGGTGAAGCCGGGGCGAGTCATGGCACGCCGAACCAAACGCCGCAGCGGACCGCGGCCCATCACGCTGGTTGCAAGCCATCAAGGTCTTGCAAGGCCGCGGCTGCTGAGCTGGGTCGTCTGGCGGCGGAGGTGACTAGAGGGTCAGCAATGGCAACCCAGCGGCGACAGTCCCGTGGTACGTTGCTTGGGGCCGCCTGGGAGGTGGCGGCTCGCTATCGGGCGCACAACGCCTACGGCTCGGAAAGCCGGGCCTGTCGAGCCCTCCAGCGCCGCTGCCCCGGTTTCACGGCCCGGCAGTGCCAGAACGTCTTCCGTCGAGCTGTTGTGTTGTACGACGAGGCCGTTGCGTTGGTCGCCCAACATGCCGACGCACTTTGGCGGCAGATGGATGTTGCGGCGGACTGGTGCCTTGATCTCGGTGATCTGGTAGATGAGCTCCGCCGGCGCTGCCCTCGGTTCCCAGTTTGGGTGTATCGGGTAGCGTTGGGATGGGTCTTCTTCTGGCATCATCTGAAATGAGGGGTGAGCACCGAACGGAACCGCGGCAGCGGATCCGGGCCGCCAATTCGCTTCTGGGACGTTGTAGCTCCCCGGTGCGGGTCGAGCTGCTGAGCGAGGTATTCGGCGGCATGCATCCCGGGTCGAATCGCCATCCTGCGCCGGGCCAGGAGCGGAAGTCCATGCTGGCCCCTCGTTGCTCGGGGAGATCCAAGCCAAGAGGGCTCGGGGATATGAGCTGCTTGACCGCCGCCAGTACGCGAAGGCCCTGGAGACGTTCCGCCAAGCGGTCGCACTCATCCCTAGTCCCCAGCATCGGCACCCCATCTCCTTGCCGGCGTACGCTGCCCTCGAGGAGGGCTATTTCTGCGCGGGGGTCCTACGAGAGGGCGTTGCGAGCGTTCCGGCAGGGGATGAAGGCGTCCGGCGGGGTGGAGAACTCGCTCCTCCACCTTCGCATGGGGCAGGCGTACTCGAACTCGGCGACTCCGACCGCGCAGCGGACGCGTTGACCCGGGTCTACGCCTTGGGCGGGCGGGACGTGTTCGACGGCGAGGACGACAAATGCTTGGCGTTCCTCGCCACCCGCATCAAGCTTTGACCCGGTGAGGCCAGCGTGAGCGGTCGGCCTCGGTGGCCTGATCCGGCTGCCAAACCATCCGCTGTAGCAGACCCCGGCGGGGCGTGATCGGTTGTCGGGACGTCGAGGCTCAGGGTCCCGGCGGCGGCTGAATTTTATCGTTCCGCACGTGGAGGTTTCGCGATGCCGGATCGTCAGGAGTTATTCTTGGGCGGCGGCGAGCACACTCTCTATTCGGATGAGGTGTGGTATCTGGTCACGACTGGCGGTGCGGACGAGGTCGTCCTGGAGGTCCGCTTCCAGTCCGACGCCCCCGACCGCACCGGGTACCCGTTTTGGGTGGGGACCGATGTGTGCGTTGGCAGGACGGTTGGGGAGGCAATCGGTCGTGTTCGCTATTCCGGTGCGGCGGAGCTGCTCGCGGCCGTCCGGCCATGGTTCGTTCCGGCGGGTATTTGGGCCAAGGCGGCCGAGGAATGCCGGAAGCGGGTGCCGCCTTCAGAGGGATAACACCGAACCAGGTGCGGCGCCGCGAGCGGTGCCGCTCAAGCTGGTGCGGGGTTTGAAGGTTCCCGCGTGGCGGCGGCAGGCGAAATTCATCGTTCGGCGGCTTGGCGATAGGCGGGGGACTGCTTTTTCGCGTTACAAACTGCCACACATTCTGCCTTGCTAGGTAGAACTTCCACGAAGCGCCGGAGGCCGAGGGTGAGGAACACGTATGCGCAAACGTTCAATCTCGACACGGCTATGGAGCTGGTTGCATGATGAGCTTCAGGCTTGGCGGGCAGAAGCGATCCTGTCCGAGGAACAAGCTCAGCGCATTCTGGACCTGTATGAGACCTCTTCCGAATCGGCTGAACGACAGCGGTTACGAGGCATATTCACACTCATGGCCGTAGCGGGCCTGCTTGTCGGGCTCGCGGTGTTGCTCTTGATTGGCTACAACTGGGAAAAGATGCTGGCCTGGCAGAAGCTCGTCATCATTTTCGGGGTAATCCTCGGCACGTACACCGGGGGGTTCTATCTCCGCTATAATCGTAAGGCGCAGACAGCCTCGGAGTTGGTCTTTTTCCTGGGCTGTCTCTTTTACGGGGCCGGTATTTGGCTCGTAGCCCAGATCTTTCACCTCAACGCGCATTATCCCGACGGCATTTGGTGGTGGGCGCTTGGAGTGCTGCCATTCGCTCTCTGTCTGGATACGCTCCTCCTTCACGCCCTGCTGGTCGCGCTGCTGGCTATCTGGGCCGGGACGGAGGTGTTGGGATTCAGTGATCGTGGAGCTTGGTTCTTTTGGATTTGGAGATGGGACTTTGTTCCGAACGGGGCCTACACGCTGCCTTTGCTGGCTTTACCTGGCTTTATCTGGGCCTATCGCAAGAACTCGCCTACTACAGTCGGCCTCTATGCTCCGCTGCTAGCTTGGTGGGTGATCTTGCAACTGTTCGCGTGGCGATTGGAGACGAACCCGATCTACTTCATCGGAGCCGTCGGTGCCCTCTTCCTGCTCTGGGGCGAAAGCCACAAGCTAGGGAGTCTGTTCGCTATCCCTTATCGCCTGTGGGGCATGTTGCTGACGGGTAGCGTCCTGGTGCTGCTCAGCATCTATGACTTCAATAAAGACATGTTCCGCCATGGCCACGCGTTTGACGGGTTCGTACAAACGCTGGCCATTCTGGTGCTCGCTGTCGCGACGGTAGCAGCAACGTTGCTGGTTCAGCGTCGCTTTGGGGGTGACTTCATCCCGTTTTCGGTGCGAGTTGCCGACCTCATTCAACGAGAATCGCTGCCGTTCGTGCTCGTCCTGTTCATGCTATTGCTGGCCCTGTGGGAATCGATCGCCTGTTCTCTGGGAACGAGGGAGCTGACGCTGACGGCGCTTGTGCCGACCGTCCTGGCCAACGTCGCCATGATCGGTTGCGCCTTCTGGCTGATTGTGGTGGGGCTACGCGAGGATCGCACCCGGCCATTCGCCGCTGGCGTCTTCTACTTCCTTCTCTGGGCCGTGCTTCGCTATGTAGACCTGTTCGGCGATTTCGGCGGGATGCTGGGCGCGGCCTTGATGTTCTTCCTGTGCGGAGCGACACTGTTCGGCGTGGCGCTGTACTGGCGTCAGCGAAAGGGGGTCCGGCATGCCTGAGGCGACAGTTCCAGTTCCCGAGCCGCGAAGCCGCCTGGATGGTATCATGGCCTGGATCAAGGGCCACGAGCGGCTCATCCTACTCGCCGCTGTAGGCTTCCAGGTGATCTTCTTGCTCGCCATGATCGGCCTGGGCCTTAGGCCGCTCCTGACGGGCGATACTATTTTCGTTCGTGTCGTGCCGGTCGATCCACGCGATCCGTTCCGCGGTGACTATGTGGTCCTCAGCTACGAATTCAGCCGAGTTCCACCGGAGGGTGTTGAGGGCTTGCCGGGGCCTTACTGGCAGCGCGAGCAAGAATGGCTAGGTCGGACTGTCTATGTCAGTCTCGTGCCGGAGCCAGATGGCAAGCACTGGCGAGCCGAGAAGTTCAGCATCTACCAGCCGACCAGTGGCAAGTACCTTCGGGGTAGAATCGTTGGCCCCGGCCGGCTCGAGTTTGGCATCGAGTCCTACTACCTTCAGGAGGGAAAGGGATACCAATATGAGCAGGCTGTTCGCAATGGCCGACTCTCGGCAGAAATTGCACTGACAGCGGATGGCCAAGCCGCTCTGCGGGGATTGTGGATCGAGTAGGGCCAAGTCCTGGGAGCGGTGGTTGCTTTTCGGGAGCGGCACGCCGAACCAGCCGCTGTAGCAGACCCCGCCGGGCGTGGTTGGTTTCTGGAACGAGTAGCTCACAGATGCCCCGCCGACTGGTGAGCTGGGCCGTTCGGCGAGGGAGGCGACCGGACTGCCGCGGCCTGAGGAGGTGAGTTGGGATGTTCAGCGGCGCTGGTAAGAGGTGCGAACAGGGCGAACCCCCAAGCTGCCGTTGCAGCCGAACGAGGCGGTCGTGGCCCAAGCAACGGCCTCCATCTACGCCGCCTACCTCACGTCCGGTCGCGTGCCACAGACTGCCGGGAGCAGGAGCGGATCCAGTGGTCGATCCGCGAGGCCTTCCTGATCCCCCGCCTGACTAACGAGGCCATCCAGAGTGACACGGAGATGGGTTGTGCAGGGAAAAAGAGGACATTCAAGATAATCCGATGTTCGGCGGAGAGGTGAGGTGTGCGATGGAACCTCTGCCCGAAGAGCTGGACTGCCGCGTGCACTCCGAGTTGCGACACGACGAGCGCCTCATCTGGACCGGCCGGCCCAAGCCGAGCCGCTTCATGTGGTCCTCCATCCCCATTTTCCTATTCGGCATCCCCTGGACGGCCTTTGCGGTCTTCTGGATGGCCATGGCATCCAGGATGTTGTTCGACGAGGCCGGCGGCAATCGCCCGGAGGGGGTCGATGTCTTCTTTACTTGCTTCCCCCTGTTCGGCGTGCCTTTTGTCCTCATCGGCCTAGGGATGCTCAGCTCGCCGTTCTGGATGTATCGAAGCGCCCAGCACACCTGCTACGCCTTGACCAATCAGCGCGCGATCATCTGGGCGGCGGGCTGGTTCGGGGGGATCGAGGTGCGTTCCTTCAAGGCGGCCGATTTGGTCAAGTTGACGCGGCGAGAGTATGCCGATGGCAGCGGGGATCTGGTCTTCGAAGTGTCGGTGACTGAGATTCGGGATAACGACAGCTATCTGCACTTCCACCGGACGGTACGTGGTTTCCTCGGGATTGAGAATGTCCGTGAGGTGGAAGAGTTGGTCCAGCGAACGTTGCTTGCGGCGAAGTGAGGGGGGTAGCTGCCGAAGCCTGCACCGCCGGAGATCGGGGCCGCCATCCTGTTCCGAGCTTTAACGTCACCCCGGCGGTCCCGGCATGTGAGCTGTAGCGTTCGGCGGCGAGGGCGGGGCAGGGATGCGCGTGACGTTCACGGCGGATGAGGCGGGATTTGACGCCGACGCGTACGCGCTCGTGTGCTGGGCGGGCGGTGAGGGGCACGACCTGACGTTCCAGCGGGATGCGGAGGACTCGGACGAGGACTGGGGGCACCCCGTGGGAGTACGACGATCAGTCCAACGGCCGCAACGGTTGCATCGCCGCTTGCCGGTTTGGTCCTCGGCCGCTGACCGTCGATCTAGTCCGGCCTCTCAGCCGGCGGCTGGCCGAGGTCATCGGGTTCAGCGTGTCCCTCCGGCTCGCTCCGGACCAACGGGCAGCGGTCCGGAACAGGCTTCGCCGAGTGTTCCGCGGCCACCTGGAACTGTTTGCAGGGGCCGAACCGGCTGATGCCCCAGGCCCGGCAGTGCTGTCCGGTTTGGCGTTGCCCATTTGTTTGTCTCTGGAGGTCGCATCGGTTACGTCCGAGCCGGTAAGCTACGTCGTTCGGCGAGGGAGGTGACTGGACGGTTTGGGGTGACCGAGAGGCTGGGTACGCGGTCCTTCAGGAGCCGGACATCGACCGGCTGGCGTCTCTGGGGCCGGGGGGTGCCGGGTGTTCACGTACCCCAAGACCGTGCGGCCGGCCTGGTTCATCACCGTCGCGTCGGGGATGGGGCCGGCAGGGGGACGGGGGTACCGCGTTCGCCGGGCCGCCGCTGGATGGTGTCCTCCCGCTACCGGCGCGTCCTGCGCGAGTAGGCTCCCCCCTTCGTGCAGGCGATTGCCGCGCTGGCTGCGGAGGATGGCGGCCCCGACAGCTCACGGTGCGCAGGGCTATCGTTCGGCCTGCAATGGGCAGTGCTCCGGGGCATCGCGGGGGTCGCCGCCGCTCGGAAGCCGTTCGGCCGTGCCGACCAGCCATTGTGGATGGGGTGCGAGGAGCTGAGCCGATTCGCGGGGAGGGAGATCAGTGGGCCGGAGAGTATCATCCCGCCGCGGCCCGAATTGGTCCTCGTCGCGGCGCGGAGTGCGAACAGGCGGATGACCCTAGTCGCAAACCGCGCCGAACCCGGCGCGGCAGTAGGCAGCGGGGGCAGCCGGGTTTTTCCATTGTCACACCTCTGGCGGCCCCACGGCTGCTGAGCTTTTCGTTCGGTAGCGCAAAGAGCCGCCAAAAGTGGCGAAAGGAGGGCGTAGTAGAACTGAATCCATGATCGCATCTGTGGACGGAGGGACCTCAGCCGATCCTGGTCTGGGGCCACGTAACAACCAAGCCTCGGAAAGCGGAGGAGGCGGGCTTAGTGCAGGTGTGGTTTACCAACTCAATTCACTCACGTATCAGGGAGACTGCCATGAACGACACTCGACGCTACATCTTCCCGCTCGCTACGGTGTTGCTCGCGTTGGCAATACTGGTGACTTCGCCTGCGGGCGCAGGGACCAACGAAGACCTCGGCATCCTTCCCGTGGATCGGCAATTGTTCGGGAAGAGTTACGGCGACTGGGGGGCCGCCTGGTGGCAATGGGCTGTCGGCATCCCCGCCGCTAGCAACCCGGTGCTCGACCCAACGGGGGAGTTCGGCCACATCGACCAACACGGGCCGGTTTGGTTTCTGGCAGGCGCATTCGGCGGCACCGTCGAACGGTCCGTCACCGTTCCCAAAGGCAAGTGGCTTTTCTTCCCGCTCTTCAACACCCTCTGGTGGGCACCGGAGGACCTGGAATTCGCAGCTTTTGTTGCCCAAGAGTTCTTCGGTCTCGACCCCAACGATTTGACGGACGAGGAGCTCATTCGCCTGGTCGCGGCCTTTGCACTGGAGGGGCTGAAGAGTCTGCGATGCACCATTGACGGCGTCCGTGTCCAAAATCCCGAGCAGTATCGCGCCTCTTCGAGTGCCTTCATGATCACTGACACCGATCTCCTGGACGATTTCGAGATCCCCATTAGTATGCCGAATCTCTCCATCTCCGATGGGTACTGGATCATGCTGGCGCCGCTCCCGCCAGGGGAACACGTGATTACCTTCTCGGTCCGCGCCAATAACCCCTTATTGGGTCGATTCAAGCTTGACGTTACCTACCACCTTACGGTCAAGTAAAAAGGGGAGCCTATAGAACAAGCGAGTTTTGCGGGCCAGACCATGAGCGGCAGCCGACGGTGGGCATGTCGTGTTTCAGGAGTTCGTAACTCACTAAGCGGGTCCCCGCGGCTGAGCTGGATCGTTCGGTGACAAGAGGAGGTCAGCGATGAGCGAGATACCCGAACCGATTCCTCCGAAGGCGGCGGACCCACAGTCCCCACCGCTTGCAATCTCTATGGGCCAGGACACTCGCCTCCGCGAGGAGGATGACGACCGCCGCTCCCGCCGGTCGAAGTGGCCGGCCCCGCTCAGGCAGGGGTGGCCGCGGACCGAAGGGGTGCTGCCCCGAGAGAAGGTGCGGCTGGCTTGCTTCGTTGTCCTCACCTTGGCTCTGGTAGTAGCCGGGACGTTGTGCATCCTGGCCGTCTGGGGGGCCGCCCCAACCGATGTCGCCTGGAAGGCGGTCACCTCGCTGGCCATCCTCGCCGGCATGATGGCTGGGTTCACCGTCCTAAACGACATATTTGGCAAGCGGGTCGAGCCGGACAATACCTGACGCCAAACCATCCGCGGCAGCCGACGGCGGGGACAGGTAAGTCACCGGAGTTCGTAACTCACTCGGCGCCGGTCGCTGCCGAGCGGGGCCGTTCGGCGACGGCATCATGCCCATGAAGCCTCCGTCAGCCGGTCGATAATCTAGGCGGTCCGCCGCTCGGGGATCACCAAGGGGGCCACCAGCTACAATTGTCGGCACACTTTCGCCGCCCATTTGCGGGAAGCAGGCCGTGACATCCGCACGGTGCAGGAATTGCTCGGTCATGCGAGCGTGGAAACCACGATGATTTACCCCACGTATTAAACCGGGGCGAATGCGGGGTGCGCAGTCCGCTGGATGGGCTGGGCTGAGCGGGGGAATGCAGCCTCGGCGTTACCCGGTTAGCCGGCAGTGACGACAGCCTAACGCGGCGACGGCACGGATGGTATCTCTGGCAGATGAGATTACCGCGACAGGACTTATGGCATTGGAGATTGCAAAAGCGTATTCAGATTAGGCCGCAGTCAGTGCAGGCGGGATGGTCCCGGGAATGAGGCCTAATCATACTTCGGCCGCCGGAGGTTCATGCATTAGCCGTTCGTTACGAAGGATGTGGGGCGAGGCCACTGCGCTGCTCGACCGTTCCCGGAAAGGCGGCTGGGTTGACCTCCTCGTTGTCATCGGGTTGGCCGGCCTCCTCTTCGGCTTGATTGACGTGGGCCGCGAGTGGGCCGGGGAGCATCGACCGAGCATTGACATCGACTTGTCGCCGTGGGCCTTGCCACGGTACACCTTCTTCTCGCTGTCGCGCGGGCTGCTCGCCTATCTCATCTCTTTGAGTTTCACCCTCCTGTACGGCTACTGGGCGGCAAAGGATCGGGTGGCCGAGCGCGTCCTCATCCCCTTGCTCGACATTCTTCAGAGCATTCCCGTCCTGGGTTTCATGCCGGGGCTGATTGTCGCCATGGTCGAGCTGTTTCCTCACAGCAACGTCGGGCTGGAGCTGGCCGCGGTCATCATGATTTTCACGGGGCAAGCCTGGAACATGACCTTTAGTTTTTACCACTCGCTCCGTGCTGTGCCGCTGGATTTGCGCGAGGCGGCCACGGTCTACCGCTTCGGCTGGTGGCAACGCTTCAAGTGGGTGGAACTCCCGTATTCAACGATGGGACTGGTCTGGAACAGCATGATGAGCATGGCGGGGGGCTGGTTCTTCCTCATGATTAATGAAGCCTTCCGCCTCGGCGATCGGGACTTCCGGTTGCCCGGGCTCGGCTCGTACATGAGCGTGGCGGTGGAACAGGGACGAGTTGATGCCATGCTTTACGCGATCGTCGCCATGACGCTTATGATCGTGCTTGTGGACCAACTGCTGTGGCGCCCCGTGGTGGTGTGGGCGCAAAAGTTCCGTGTCGAGGAGGGCGGGCATCAGGAGGCGATGTCGTCGTGGTTCTTGAACTGGCTGCGGCGCTCGGTACTCCTGCGGCGTCTGCGCTGGTTGTTCCGCCGGACCAAGCGGGGCAACGAAGAAACCCCCGCGCCCTCGCGGCGCGAGCCCGCCCCGATTCCAGTTGCGCGGGGCACGGCTTGGGTTTCCGGCCTTTCGCTGGGGCTACTGCTGGCCGTGCTGACCTGGGGCGCCTGGAAGCTCCTCGAACTGCTCCAGGATGTGTCCCTGGCCGAGTGGGGTCAAGTCGTGGCGGCAGGGTTCTGGACCCTCGGCAGGGTCTTGCTCGCGACGGCCATTGGAACCTTGTGGGCACTGCCGGCAGGGCTTGCTATCGGACTGTCGCCGCGCCTTTCGCGCGTCCTGCAACCTGTGGTGCAGGTCGTCGCCTCCTTCCCCGCGCCGATGCTTTTTCCCTTGGTCATCGCCGGCCTGCGCTTGGCCGGCGTGTCGCTGGAGTGGGGCAGCATCTTGCTCATGCTCCTGGGAACGCAATGGTACATCCTGTTCAACGTGATCGCGGGGGCGATGGCTGTCCCCGCAGACTTGCGGGAGGTGGCGCGGAGCTACAAGATTACGGGCTGGCAGCGGTTCCGGGTCCTGTACTTCCCCGCCGTCTTCCCCTACCTCGTCACCGGCTGGGTGACGGCGGCGGGCGGGGCGTGGAACGCGAGCATCGTGGCTGAGTTTGTTACGTTCAAGGGTGAAACCTACCGCGCCGAGGGGCTGGGTGCTCAGATCAGTGCCGCGGCGGCGGGGGCAAACTTCCCGCTGCTGGCGGCCAGTATACTGACTATGTCCACCCTGGTGGTGCTCTTCAACCGGACGGTCTGGCGGCGCTGCTACCGGTTGGCCGAAGAGCGGTACTCCTTGACCAAGTGAGCGGAGAGATGAACGAAACGTCCGCCAGTCCTGCGACAGCCGAAGCCACAGGTGGTCTGTGCGAGGCGCAGAAGGTCTCGCATGACTTCACCCGGCCCAACGGCAAGCCGCTCCGGGTTCTGGAAGACGTCAGCCTGAGCGTCGGTAGCGAGGAGATCGTGGCTCTGCTGGGGCCGTCCGGGTGCGGGAAATCAACCGTCCTGCGCATCCTGGCGGGTCTCGTCCGGCCGACCGACGGCCGCGTCCTCTACCACGGTCAACCCTTGAATGGCTTGAATCCGGGCGTTGCCATTGTCTTTCAGAGTTTCGCCCTGTTCCCGTGGATGACGGTTTCGGAGAACGTGCAGGCCGTCTTGACGGCAGCCGGCCTGTCCCGCGCCGAGGTGCACGAACGTGCGGAGCGTGCCATTCAGCGGGTTGGCCTCGCCGGTTTCGAGGAGGCTTACCCGCGCGAGTTGTCGGGCGGCATGAAGCAGCGGGTCGGGATCGCGCGGGCACTGGCCGTCGACCCGGAGATTCTCTTTATGGATGAGCCGTTCAGTAACGTCGATGCCCTCACGGCCGAGAGCCTGCGGGCCGAGGTGGTGGACATCTGGTCGAGCAAAGAGCGGAACCCTTCGGCGATCCTCATGGTCAGTCACGACATCAAGGAGGTTGTCTACATGGCAGACCGGATCGTTATCCTCAGCGCCAGGCCGGGTCGCGTCCGAACGGTTGTGGCCAACGGCCTCCCCCGCCCGCGGGACTACCGTTCGCCCGAATTCCTTCGGCTGGTCGAGCACCTCCACGAACTCATCACCGGGCACGAATTGCCAGACGTGCCGACTGCCCCGACCCGCCCGGAACCCCGCCTGCCGGAGCCGTTGCCCGAGGCGACCACGAGCGAGATCGTCGGCCTGCTGGAGTACCTGGACGCGCGGGGCGGTCGCGCGGACATCTTCCATATCGCCAGCGACACCCATTGCGAGTTCGGGCGCATGCTGGCCATCGTCGAAGCGGCGGAGATGCTCGGCTTCGTGGACACGCCCAAACGGCAGGTCGTCTTGGAGCCGGAAGCGAAGCGGTTCCTCAAGGCGACGGCGGAGGAGCGAAAGGTTATCTGGCGGGAGCGCCTTCTGACCTTGCCGCTGTTCCGAATTGTTCACGATGTCCTCCACCGACAGCCAGGGAATATCGTAGGTCGCGACTTCGTACTGGAAACGCTGGTCATGCACCTGCCCCAGGAGAACTACGAGAAGGTGTTCACTACCTTCATCCGTTGGGCGCGGTTCGGGAACCTGTTTGCCTATGATGAAACAACGGAGATGCTTTCATTGCAGTGAAGCATCGGTTGGTTGCCCTGTTCCTTCTTGGTGAGCGAAAGAGTAACATTGGGCGAGTGCGGCCGAACCAAACGCTCAAGCTGACCGGGACTGCAGAGCCGGCCCCGGCAGGTGAGCTGGGTCGTTCGGCCACAGGAGGGGCGGCAGCCTCTCACCGCAATCGGAGGATAATATGGCTCGTCTTCGGCCCGTGACTGCCGTGGGCGTCCTCGTCTGAGTGTCGCGGCACCTCTGACGGCCCAACCGCCGAAGGAAGATGACCGGATCAAGCAGCTGGAGAAGCGGGTGGCGGACTTGGAGAAGGAGGTCAGCGACCTCCGGGCACAATTGAAACTGCCCCCCCAGGCCGGCGCTCGACAACAAGCTCATCGGGAGCTGGGCGGCGAAGGACAAGGACGCGGAGCTGGCCGGTCTACGGTTGGAGCTGGACGGCACCTGCTCGGTTTCCAAACGCAGCAGCCGGGAGCTGGCAGTTTGGAAGGGGAAGTACGAAGTGACCGGGAAGACCGTCGCCCTGAACAAGATGACCAGCCCCACCTTTGAGGGGCAGACCGGGTACATGTTGGCCGAGGTGGTCTCGGTTGACGAGAAAGAACTGGTCGTGAGGTGGGACGGGAAAGAGGTCCGCCTGGAGCGGCAGTGAGCCGGCCGAACCATCAGCTGCGGCAGACCGGCCACGCGATAGGCGGTTTCTCGGACTTCGACGGTTTCTTCCGGGTGAGCCGGCTGCTGAGCTATGTCGTCCGGCCGCACAGGTCTCGAAGCGGGTTGGGGCGACGGATATGCCTTCACATCAACTAACTCTGGACAAGGGCCGTTCCTCGGATACGTGGCTCCTTTCCTGGGATAGTGCCACGCTCAGTCTAACGGGGCCCAGCGGCGAGTTGATCTTCGAGAGGCCGGCCGACCGTGCTCACCGAATCATTCAGCTTTACGAACTCTACGAAGAAGGCAAAGTGAGCTTCGCTACGTCAATCGGGCCGCTGACCTTTAAGCGGAACCGCGCCGCAGCACAGGACGTCCGTGAGCTGGTGCTCGCCGGTCTTCGCGCCGACCCGGAATACCGTGAGCTTCAGAAGCAGCGGGCGCGCATTATAATTCCGCTCGGGCTGGTGGCATTTTTCATCGGCGGCGGCCTGTTCGCGCTGTACTGTTGGTGGGCGAGCTGGGCCGCGGACCCGCCGCAAGGACATTGGCTTTATTCCATCGGCTGGCTCATCCATCTGGTCTTGCTGGTCCTGTTGGGCTTGGCGCTGGGTGGTCTTTACGGGAGTTACTTAACCTGGCAGCAGCTGCGGCGCGTGCGCCGTGTGGAGCGGGAGCTAGGGGAAAACCCGGCGGACAAGACAGCTTGAACAACTGGGCCGAACCAGGCGCTGCAACCGACACGCCGGCCATCCCGGTCTCGCGCGGCATGACGGCATCTTGGGCCGGCGTGCTGCTGAGCTTGAGTCGTTCGACGGCAGAGACTCGGACCCCTGAGCGGACCCAACCCGCTCAGGGGTCGGCGGGCGACTACTTTACTTCTGCTCGTTGAGGGGGCAGCACAACGGGCAGGGCAGTTCTTCACCAGTGATGGGACAGGTGTAGGACTGCTCTTGCGTCTGCGGTTTGCTCTCATTGAGCGGGCAGCACAACGGGCAGGGCAGCACTTCCCCGGTGACCGGGCAGACGTAGGACCGGGCCTGCGCGTTGGCGTACACCAAGCCACCGGCCACCGCCAACGGCAGGGCCAGCACGGTAGCCCACAGCAACTTGCGTCGAGTCATGGTACACCCCTTCCAATTCGGTTCGCGGCGTGGCAGGGACCGCCCCGGCTCACTTCACGAACTTGTAGATCGCTTCCATCAGCTCGTCGTACACGGCGGTATCGCCCGACCGGATGGCGTCGGTGGCGCACCGCTCCAGGTAGTTCCGCAGCACCGTCTTGGTCACGCCGCGGAGCGCCGCTTGCACGCTCGCCAGTTGTTGCAGCACCGCCATGCAGGGACGCTGCTCCTTGACCATGCGCGCGACCCCGCGCACTTGGCCTTCGATGCGGCTCAGGCGGTCTTGCAGTTCGCGCTGGCGTTCTTCTTCATAGATCGGCAGACTGGTCTTGTTCGGCATTGCCGGCTCCTTACTGGTACTCCCTACCCCTATAATAGCCAGGCCGGTCATTCGGTCAAGAGGGAACCGTCGAACCCGGTGCTACAGCTGACCGGGGCCGCCATTTTGATTCGCGCGAGGTGATGGCTTTGCAGACGGCCCCGGCAGGTGAGCTTTTTCGTTCGGCAGCGCGAGGGTGCTACTCAGTCTCCTTTGATCGGACGTTGGGCCACCGCTATTGGCATTGGAAAGTTGACTTGCTGTTGCATGGCGGTGACAGCGAAAATTGCCGCGTCCAACTGTCGGACGGTTAACTCTGGTGGGCTACGGCACGGTGGCTACCTGGCGTTCGTTCTCTGGGCAATGCCATGCGAGGTGTATTGAACCACATCCCCATACCCTGGTAACACGCAGGATGGTGACGTAAGCAAGTCGGGTCTGTTCTGTGAACGACATGATTTCTCACCGGAGGTAGATGACATGGTGAAGCCAGCGTGTCTCGTGGCAGTGTTGTTATTTGCTGTCGGTGCCGCCTCTGCCTTGCCCGCGGCACTCGAGCCTGCCCCTGCGCCCGACGACGGTCAGCGAGGCGGGGCAATCGACCTGACAACAATTGAACGGAAGATTTTGTCTGAGCCTGAGTACCTTGCGAAGAAACAGCAGTATTGCCTGCTGGCGTTCGGGCCAGAGGCGAAGTTTCGCGCCTGGCTGGTGCATGACGTGGACATCCTATACGTGGACCGAAACGGCGACGGCGATTTCCACACGCCGGGCGAGCGTATTTTTGGCAACCACAGCGGCCATTTCAAGGTCGGCACTCTCATTGAGCCGGGCGGAAAGATCAAGCACACATCGCTCTGGGTCTCGATCTCGAGGGGAGGGGGTTCGGTGAGCGTCCGGGTCGGAGACAGGATTGCTCAGACAGCCACTTTCCGAGTGGCGGAGGAGCCAGGCCGCGCGCCTATCGTGTGGCTCGGCGGTCCGATCCGGTCAAAGCTGCGCGACCCTCAGGAGGTAATGACGGACAAGGCAGGAAGGTATCTTGGCGGAGGGCCGAAGAATATATTGCGTCGCGGTCAAGGAGCGGCCCTGAGCGGTTTCGTCGGCACCCCAGGGCTGGAGTCCTTCGCCTTTTATACACCGCGTGATGTGTTCCCGAACGGAAAGCTCACCGTGCAACTGGAATTCTCGAAGAAAGGCGCGAAGGCCGTCACCTCCAGGGGAACCCTGGCGCCTGCAAATTTCCCCGACGACCGTGAGCTAGACGGTACTGTGCCAGTTCCCGTTGACGCTCCGCTGGGCCAGGCGAAAATGAGGGTTTCTTTCCCAGAAAACAAGGACGTGGAGTTGGCGCCTCCCCTGGTGCGAAATGTCCACATTCTGAAATAATGAGTGTCTCCACGGTGCCGTTGGAGGGGACTCAAATGACAGACGAACGAATCCGCCGAAGCTGCTGGCTGACTGCAACGTTGCTCCTGTTTTTTGCCGCCGCGGCGCTTGCTCCTTCGACGGCAAGGGCCAGCCGAAGGATATTACGTCACCCTTCATCTTGCCAAACACCGACAAGACGAAGGGGAAGTGGAAGGTCGAATGGTCTGCTCCTGTTAAGCTTCAGTTTGATGCTACTGCGACAGCGAATGGTACAGTCGGCACATGGATCGATATGACAGTGGGCAACGATGACAAGACGACCGTGATTACTTTCACGCAGACTGAGAAAGTGGCGGCGGACTCCCAAAATAGCTGAGGGGTTACGACTAAACTTCAAGACAAAGGTACAGAATAAGACAACGAAGAAATGGAGTGGCTATTTGCTACAGCTGAGCGACGACCAGTCGGTTGCGGAGATTCCGGCCGACGTCATGCATCCACCCTGGCCGCATTTTCACCCGAAAAATCCTTTGGCTGTCTTCGAACCATTCAAATACAAGATCGACGAAAAAACACAAGCCCCTACCTGGATCCTTGAAGTTCATAAGAACACCGATCAAGGGGCAGCGACGGTGGACCCAAACGGGTTCTTCGAGGTGAGCAATCTATTGATCCACAACCGAGAATTCGCCCCCGCAAACGTCGGCGACCCGCCAGGGGGCAGAAAGTTCAAGCTGTTCCAAAAACCGCAAAACGCAGCCGAGCCACAACCGATACCCTCTCCGCCCTATCCGATGGCCTTGGGGAATCCGTGCTTCTCACCTCTGATGTTGAATCTTATCAACCTACCACGTTCCCGGCCCAGGCTATGCGCTTCGCCGCAATTCCGTGTTGTGCAGATGATCGCCGAACGAGCCGTTGCACCTGACGGGCGGGCGTCAGGGGTTCCCGGGACGTTAAACTCCTTCAAGCCCGCCCCGCAGGTGAACTTTATCGACTATGAAGCCGTGGGGACTGTCAAGTACCGTCCGTGCGATTCGTGCTGTCAGTGACGCATAGCTTTTGTTCCTCGGCAACAGAGAGAGGCTAGCAGGGGTCCAGGGGCCGGCAATGAGGCCCTTGGTCGGAGCGGGATGCTTCGAGAGGCCGACGGTTCAGGGCGACCATGAGCGCCCGGGGCGAAGGGGGATACGTCGAATCGTCTGCACGGAAGGCATTCCGCCGACTGGCTCATGTGTCGTCGGCCGCACCGTAGGCAAGCCTCGATGAGCACCACGCTGGGCCGGTGCTTGTTGATCCCGTTGGCCAACTCCGCGCGGCGGGTGGTGAACGTGAGGAAGCGGACGTTCTCGGCTGAATGATACACACAAACAACATTCTTATACTTGCCGAGGTCGATGGCGATAATGGCGTCGGAGGTGGTTGCAATCGTCTTCATCGTGCAAACTCCTGGTGGGGCGATGGGGTTTGATGCGCTGGTGGCCTTCAGGCTGCCACACCCCCCACGGCTTGCATGGATTCTTTCGGCGACAATCTCAGGCACTCCAACTTCACCCCAGGAGATCCATCCATGCGTATTCGCTTTCTCGCATTCGCCGCGGTTGCAGTCCTGCTGGCCTGGGCCTCGCAAGCTCAGGAGAAGACCGAAAATCCATTCAGGAACGCCAAGGTGGGCGACTACGTGACGTACAAGATGACCGTTTCGATCATGGGAAAGGATACCGAGGCGACCATGAAGGAAACCGTGATCGCCAAGAACGACAAGGAACTGACCCTGAAATCCATCACGACCCCCACCATCAAGGGCAAGGGAGAGTCGGAAGAGAAAATCGATCTGACCAAACCCTATGACCCTATTGCCTATTTCTTCAGAAATGACAAGCAAGTTAAATGCGAGAAGACGGCCGAAGGTAAAGAAAAAATCAAGGTCGGTGATAAAACATACGAATGCAATTGGATCGCGGGCAAGGCCACCTGGTCCATCGGCGACATCGCAGTCAAAGCGGATCTGAAATTTTGGTTCTCCAAATCGGTACCGCTGTCCGGCTTGGTCGCGCTGGAAGCGAAGGCCGATAGGGTTAACATCTGAATCGAGCTCACTGGTTTCGGCAGCGAAAAGTAGGGGCGAGTCCCGTCGGACAACGGGTTGCAGCCGACGTTGCTCCGCTACGCGACGCGACGCGGCTGAACGCGGAGCTGAGCGGTGCGCTGCGACGCGACGCGGCCGAACTTTCCACTAGACTAGAGCGGACGCGCCCGGCAACGTTGGGGCGGGCTCAGCCCTTCCAGACGCGCCGCTCCGCGTTCGGCTAGAGCGGGAACGAAGCCCAAGAAGAAAGGTAGGGCTGGGCCAGGGCATTCGTGGGATAGCTAGCGTAGCCGGAGGAGCGGAAAGGGAACGTCAAGTCAAGCGGTTCAACCCCTGGAGCGGGACGTTCCCGCTGATGGTTCGACCGGAATCGATGGCACTGGCGCAGTCGCATAACAAGTTCGGCGGAAGAAGGCCATTTCATGAACTGGAAATGGATCCTGCTGATCTTCGTGGTCGTTGGGGCCTTCGTGCTGGGCATCGGTATTGGCATTGGTATCCCACTGCTTTTGCGCCCGCAACCAGCGGGGTTTGTTCTAGACAAACTCGATGCTGCGAGCTTGCTCGAAAAATGTAAACCCGCCGATGCCAAATTCATCATTCGTCCCGACCTCCTCTCCCATCGTGGTGCTGACAGCTTCTATGTCACTGCTTTCGCTGCCTGGGAAGACCCTATGGATGCCCGCAACGTCGTGGCCAACATTCAGAAACAATTTGAGCCGTTTCGTTACGGAAAAACGCGGTAATTACGGTGTTGGCCGTGGCGGTGGCTCTGCACCCTTTGGAGATCAGGCGATGTACACCCTCCTCCGGGACTATTCCGAGTTCGAGTTTCCGGAGCGAGGTCTCTGGGGAATCGCTTATACCTCCCTAAGTTGCGGTGAGGGCCAAAAATGTTGTGTGACCCTCACTCTCTATATCGGGCGCAAGGCGCGCGACTAACTGGTCCGCGCTGAACCATCTGTTGCAGCCGATGGGCACCTCGCCGCGATTCATGCGGTTGAGCTTGCCAGCGATCTGGTCCGCCGTAAGTTCGTCGGCCTCGGCGGTCTCCTCGGGCAGCGGCTCGTTCTGATACTCGGCGAAGAACGCGGCCTCGTTCTGGAGCTTCAAGTTCATCGTGTGCTGAATGGCCGACAGTTCATCGTGGTTGAACCGCTCCGGCCAAGCGACCACGGCACCCTCGTCCATCGCCTCCCGGTTCTGCCGGTAGAAGTCGGTCGCCTCCTCGCCGGCGTTGCCTTGCCGCATGCTCTCCGCGCGAATCTCGGCGTAGCGCTGCCAGAGCTTCTCGTTGGTCGGGAACGCGTAGACCATCTTGGTCCGCTCGCCGTTCCATTCGGGGTGCTTGTCGCGGTCGAGGATGTTGTCGGCCATGTCGCCAGGGCGGATCACCGTGCAAGGCATGATGCCGCTGATCTTCTTGCCGGGACCAGCCAGACCGAGCACCGCGCCGGCGAGGATGCTCTCGCGGGTGGCGCACTGCGACAACGAACGGGCCGACTCGTCGGTCTGCGGGTCGTCGAGCACAACCAGCGTCGGCCGGACCGTCTTGCCGTCGGCCCGCTTGTATTTCATCCCACGAATCCGCCCGGTGATCCCTGCGACCTTGATGATCGCTCCGCTGGCTTTGCTCTCCGGGATGGTCGGCAGCACGATCTCGCGCGCGGTCCAGCCGATGTGCGTGCGCGCGCCCTTGTACAGCTGGCCGTTGCAGCGGTTGGCGATGCCGTCGAGGCACTGGATCGGGTAGACGACCTCGGGAAAGTCCTCCAAGAGCAGGTCGTTGCCATCGAGTTCCATCTTGATCGAATCGAGCATGTCCATCGCATGGCCTTCATCGCTGCCGATCAGACACACGAACTCGCGGTGCCCGTACAGGACCGCCCAGATGCAGGCGCATTCACAGATGGTGCTCTTCCCCGAGCCGCGCGGCATGGCCATCGCAAACAGGCCGCCACGTAGCACGGCCTGCTCAATCTTCGCGATGACCTTGAGGTGGTCGGGCGACCACGGCAGGGAGAACGTCAGCGGGAAGTACTGCTCGCAAAAGAAGCGGAAATCCGACGCCGCCCGCGCCTTCCGCTCCAGGTCCACGACCGCCGGCGGTTCGCCGATGTCCCGGCTGGCCAGCGACAGGGCACTTGACAGAGGTCTGGGGAGATTGTGGAATGACAAGTGGTTTGAGGAACGAGACGGAATCGACAGACCGGGCCGGCGTAGTAGATCGACCGGCGTCCTGATAGACAGACCGACGCCCCGAAATAACGTGACCGGCGCGGTGATAAATAGACCGGCGCCGGTCGATCCAATCACCAGTTGGGCAGGGTCGGCGAGGACACCGATGGGCGTTCTGGTTCGTGTGATTGCCCGCCTGTCACCGGAGACGTGGCGGGTCATCGTCGGCCCCGGCGTCGGGTTGCTGGACGGCGGGTCGGAGCAGGACTGGCCGGAGGCGTGGGTGCCGGCCGCGGCCCGGCGGCCCAACGGCGAGTTCCGCGTCTCGGGCTTCGTCGGCGGGGTGCCGCAGGTGGTCGCGGAGTAGAGGCACGCCGAACCAGTCGCTGCACCTGACCCGGCCGGATATGCGGTTTCCTCTGGCTCACCGGTCTTTTGGGTAGGTAAGGGGCGTTCCCGGCCGGGCAGGTGAGCTGTGTCGTTACAGCCCCCACACCTTGCCCCGATGCCACTCAAATTCCACGCTCTCCACACGTCTGCCCCTTCCCTCCTCGCGGGTCAGGACGGGGTGCTCCTTGACCCAGATGATCGCCTGCGAGAAGTACAGCTCGCACGCCTTGAGGACCGGCGGGTAATTGGCACAGTTGGCGTAGCCGCCCCAGATGTAGAACGCGCGTCCCGGAACCAACACACGGGCGAGGTTGCCGAACCAGGCGTGCAGAAGCCGGTCGTAATCGCCCTCGGAGATGAAGTCGTTGGTCAGCGGCCGGTCCTTGGCCCGCAGCTTCTTGCCGGTTGGCCTGGCCTTCTCCGGATGGCGCACGACGTCCATCTTCTGGTGGTGCGTGACCTCGAACGAACTGAGGCCGGCGGCGATAGCGTTGTTGCTGCGCGGTTCGACCTTCACGTTGTAGGGCGGGTCCGTGTTCACTAGGTGGATCGCCGCGCCGTCGAGCAGGCGATTCACGTCCTCGGCCCGGCCCGCGTCGCCGCAGAGCAGGCGGTGGTCGCCCAGCAGCCACAGATCACCAGGCCTGGTCACCGCCTCGTCGGGCGGGGCCGGCACCTCGTCGGGATCGCACAGACCTTCCTTGACGCCGGGGTCGAGCAGCTTGGCCAGCTCGTCCGGGTCGAAGCCGAGCAGGCCCAGGTCGTAGTTCATGCCCTGCAGCTCGGCCAGCTCGATCGGCAGCAGGTCGTAATTCCAGTCGGACAGCTCGTTGGTCTTGTTGTCAGCAATGCGGTACGCCTTGATCTGCTCGGGCGTCAGGTCCGTGGCGACATGGACCGGCACCGTCTCCAGGTCGAGCTTCACTGCCGCCTTGTAGCGAGTGTGCCCGCAGACTACGACGCCATCGCCAGCGATGACGTCGTATCGACTGCGAATCTGGACAATTTGAGGTATGACGCGTAACGGTGTGTGGAGAGACACGATGGCTACTCAACGGCGTAAGTTGACCAAGCGAGATCAGTACGTCGGGGCTTCACGCTCTTTGTTGCTCATAGGTCTTATGATGTGTGATTAGGCGGGATACGAATATTATCGGATCACCGACTATGAAGTCAATCAACGACTGATTCTTTGTTGGAAACTGTTTGACGATCTCTATCACTGGGGTGGAAAGTGGGCGGTTGTCGGGTTCCTCTTAAGTGTCGCTGCAGTCTTTTTCATCACATTTGGTCTGATGTTGCGAAAACTCAGGTCGATGCCAGCGAATGAACAACAGTCCGTGATTGAGTGAGCATTTTGGCCGATGCCCCGGCCTCGACATTCGAGAGTCAAGAAGCGCGCCAGGAAGCCGTTGGTCAGCAGGCGGGCCGACAGCGCTTCGTAAAAATGCTTGGGCACAGCGGTGCCAAACAGGCACAGGCACGGCTGGTCGATGACGGTCCACTCGCGGCCGGCCTTGGCCCGCATGACATAGACCGTCGATGCGGCGGAGTACATCTGTAGCAACATCGAGATGATCTGCTCGTGCCGGGCATCCCTGGCCTGGCTCACCCGGAGGAGCAGGCCGTCGATTTCATCCACTTGGAACAGTGTCGTCGGCTGCACGAACAACCGATCCTCGATCCCCTCGCCGCTGGCGAACGACGTGCCCAGGCCAGCAGCGTGGTCCGGGTCGCTCGGCCAGGAATTGACATTGCCGTCGATGTCGATGACCACCAGTCGTTCCGTCAGAATGTCGATGTTGGCACTCGGATGCTGAGTCCACTTGGCGACAGCTTTCTGCTGGGCAATGGCGGGAGATGAACGGATGCGGTCAGCGCCCGGACTCGGCTTCCAGATCCTTTAACAGCTTTTGGAAGTCTGGGCGTTGGCGCAGCGGGGCGAGGTCGGAGTCTTTTTTCATGTGGGCGGCGTCCTTGAACCCCTTGGCCACGGCCTCCCGCAGCAGCTTCATCGCCGCGTCGCCGTAGAACTGGACGGCGGCTTTGCGTTTGTCGGCATGGAGCTGCTCGTGCTTCTCGACGATGGGGATGCACAGGGCCAGGGCGCAGGCGGCGTCGTAGGCGTCGGCGGGCGGGTTCCAGCCGAGGTCGCGGCGGGTCTGGGCGGTTTGCACCGCGGCGGCCGGGTCGAGCAGCCCGGCGTGGGCCTGCACTAACGCAAGCAGGTTGTTGCGGTAGAACTGCCGGTAGGTGGGATGCCGAGGGTTGGCCTTGAGGGCGGCCAGGTGGTGCGGCCGGGCCTTTTCCAGGCACTCCTTGGCGGTGGCGAAGTTGCGCCGCAGGTTGCACAGGTTGGCCAGGTTGCCGAGAGTAGCAGCCAGGTCGTTCCGCAGGTCCGGCTGATTGGGAAACTCAGCGGCCAGTTCCACTTGGTTGGCTTCGAAATTGTAACGACTTCTTGGGGGTGTCGTTGGACGGAAAAAGCTGCGACTTTCGCCTGACCGAAATCGCAGGTAAAATGTTGGATGCTGCTTGTCTGAGGGACAAACGCTGCCGACAGAGCGATGGAGATCAACTTATGTCTTACGATTTACACGAGAGAGAAGTTCAGCCAGCGCCAGCTTGGTGGACAACCTGGCTTGCTTTCGCATCGCGACTCCTCCTTTGGCTCATAAGTGGCGAGTTCAAGGGCTGGCTGCTCTCTGGTTTCCTCGTCGGCTTTGGTCTCTGGGAATTGGCCAAACAAGAGCTGAGCATCTTGTGCTGGAAGAAGACTCAGGGGATCGTCATCGAATCTCGCACCGAATGGATTGAGCAGAAAGGTGGAATCCCCGGTGCTCCCCTTACCGTGCACATCCGCTACCGCTACTGGGTTGCCGGTCAGCCGTATGAGTCGACACGGATTACGACCGGGGAACCCAAAACGTTCTATTGGGTTCAGGAAGCTGCCGCTTTCCGCAAGCAGTTCCCACCGGGTGCTCCCGTCATGGTCCTGTATGCTCCGTATGATCCATCGCAGGCGACCCTGTTCGCGGAACGCAGCTCTGGTCCGTGGATCTTGTTAGGATTTGGAATTCCCATTTTGCTCTTAACGCTGCGGCTACGTTGGCAACGGCATCGCCAAGGTGAGGAACCGACTCCTGACCTTCACGTCCCACTCCATATTGGCTTGTGACTTGGGGTGGTCACACGTTTTGAGATCGACGAGACCTTTGGCAGAGTTGAACTAGTCGAGCCGGGCTTAGTAGGGAATGCCGTGGTAGTCACGACGAATGATGTCCTCCGGTACGCCTGCGGGGAGCAAGCGGGTATAATCCTGATGGCTGTAGATAGGGCCCAGGTCGGCCACCGGGGGTCTGATCGTCGTTGGCGCCTCGAAATTGAAGCCGGTCGTACACTGGGCGCCGGCAGGTGTTACAGGTGTTATATGTGTGCAAGGAGTTCGTTGCTCGCTGAAGTCCTGCCGGTTGCTGAGCGGGTTGCTCGTCACTCTTCTGGGGAAGCTCGCATGTGGCATCCAAGCAAAATTCTATTAGTAGTGATATTGCTGTTCGCCTTGGCGTCCCCCGCGTATGCAAACTCCGCCGCACCGACTGCCCACTCGTGGCATGACTCATTTTTTGAACTTTTGCCGCTCATATTGTATTTGGCTTTGCCGGCGTCGATATTCGCGGCTGTCTTGGAATAGCCCTTCGTTTTTTGTGCGGGCGTCCGAAAGCACGCGTTCTGGTACTCTTTACAGGCCAATTTCATAAGTCTAGTGGTCGGATACTTGACTGTGCCTTTGGCCGCCGTCGCTATTTTCTGGACTGGGCCGCTGTGGTTGCTGATCGCGGTGGCCATGTCTGTTGGCTTGGAGGGGAGGTACTATCAGTGGCGAGTAATCCAAGCGCCGTGGCGCCTGCGCTGGCGTTGGATCGTGGCGGGCAACGTCTTGAGCAGCAGTATTTTACTGATGCTCCTGCCCACGCTGGCGCTGGCGATCAAGGAAGCGCAGCCCCGTCTGGAGTGGCATTTGTACATATTATGTTTATTATATTACGAATTGTTCTGGGAAAGTGTGTTTGCAAGCGTCGCGCTGTTTCTCGGAAGTTTCTTCGCACCCGGACTGCTAAGGCGAATGAGGTGAGAGCTATGTCGTCCGGCGTTGTGCCGAAGGTAGATCGCGCTGGCTTTCCGAATTTTGAAGCTCCCCGAGCGAGACACTCTTCGTAACAACTCTCGCCTGCTTCCGACCGCATTTTAGAAGCTCGCTCGGGTTACCACGGCTGCATCTCGGCCAGCGCAAGATCACGCTTGTGTTGCGTTTAGTCTATGGCCGGGGCGAAGCGGATCAACCCGGCAAGGCGTCAGACCCAAGAACTGGCTCGACCCACTTCCGAGCAAGGAACACGAGATGCGCAGGCTGTTTTCCGTGGCGGTACTGGGAATCGTCGCAGCCGGCCTGATGCTGGCCATGCCCTCGGCCAGCCAAGCCCAGAGCTGCGACTACGGCGGCTACGGCCGCTCCTACGGCGGGGCCGGGTACTCCGGCTATAACGGCTACGGCAGCTACGGCGGCTACAGCGGTTACTACGACCGGGGCTACGCCCCTGGCTACGGCGGCTACTCCGGCCCGGCGTACACGCCGGGCTACGGCGGCGGTTACTTCGGCCGCCGGCCCGCCGTCATCCACCCCGAGTACGAGCACTGGACGCCAGGTCGCGGCTATCACGAGCACGGCCACATTCACGTCCCGCACCGCGGGCACTCCCACACGCGCCCATACTAATGACGGGCGGGGCGAGGTCACAACCACGGCCGCGGGGTGAGGCGCAAGCCCGTCCCCGCGGCCTCGTCGTCATTGGTGCCTCAACAACCTCAATCCGTTGAAGATGACTAGCAGCGAAGCTCCCATGTCGGCGGCGATGGCGGCCCAGAGGGAGGCGAAACCGACGAACGTCAGGACCACGAATAGCGCCTTGACCGCCAACGAGAAGGCGATGTTCTGGCGGATGACGGCGAGGGTCCGGCGGGAATGCCTGATGAGCCAGGGGAGCCGGCTGAGGTCGTCGGACATCAGCGCGATGTCCGCCGTCTCAATGGCCGCGTCGCTCCCCGCCGCCCCCATCGCAATGCCCACAGTCGCTCGGCCGAGCGCCGGGGCGTCGTTCACGCCGTCGCCGACCATCGCCACGCTGCCGTAGCGAGCGACCAGGGCTTCCACCGCCGTGACCTTGTCAGCCGGAAGCAGCTCGGCACGGAACTCGTCCACGCCCGTCTCCTGGGCGATGGCTTGGGCCGTGGGCTGATTGTCCCCGGTGAGCATGATCAGGTGTTCGACCCCCGCACGCCGAAGCTCTTGGAGGGTCTGCCGGGCCTGTGGGCGCACGTTGTCGGCGAGGGCGATGAGGCCGCAGACGTGCTCCTCGTTCCCCACCACGACGACCGTGCGGCCCGCCCCGGACATGGCCTCCAGCCGGTGATGTACGTCTTCTGTCTCCTGGCCTCGCTCTTCGAGGTAGCGGTGCGACCCAAGCCAGAACTGCCTCCCGTCAAACCGGGCCGTGGCCCCCTTACCCTGGACGATCTGGAAATCCTCAGCGGGGGCAGGCTGTATCCCGCGTTCCTGAGCGTAGGCGACGATGGCCCGCGCCAGGGGGTGGTCGCTGCGGACCTCCATCGCTGCCGCCCGCTCCAGCACTTCACGGTTATCGTGCCCGTTCAACGGCACGACCTCGGCGACGGCGGGTTTACCCTCGGTCAGCGTGCCAGTCTTGTCAAACGCGATGGCCTTGAGGCGGGCGGGGGCTTCAACGTAGATACCGCCCTTGATGAGCACTCCTTGGCGGGCCGAAGCGGCGAGCGCCGCGACGATGCTGACGGGCGTGGAAATCACCAGGGCGCACGGGCAAGCGATGACGAGCAGGACGAGAGAGCTGTACAACCACTCCTTCCAGGCACCGCCGAAGACCAGCGGCGGAACAAGCAGGACGGCCAGGGCCAAGCCCATGACGGCGGGGGTGTAGACGCGGGCGAACCTCTCCACCCATTGCTCGGACGGCGCTCGCCGCGACTGGGCTTCGCCGACCATGCGGATGATGTGGGCCAGGGTTGTGTCCTGGGCCGCCTTCGTACACTCGACTTCCAGCGCGCCGTCTCCGTTGATGGTTCCGGCGAACACTTCGTCACCGGCCTGCTTGGTCACAGGTTCGCTCTCGCCGGTGATCGGGGCCTGGTTGACGTGGCTCGTGCCCCGGAAAACCCGACCGTCCAAGGGGAAGCGCTCCCCTGGCATCACGACGAGGACGGCCCCCACAGGCACCTGCTCGGGAGCGATCTGCTCCTCCCTGCCGTCGGCGTGACGCAAGCGGGCGGTCGGGGGTGACAAGTCCATCAGCGCCGCGATGGCCCGCCGTGCCCGGCCTACGCTCCACGATTCCAGCGCCAGAGAGACGGCGAAGAGAAAGGCGACGGTCGCCGCCTCGAACCACTCGTTGATCGCCACTGCCCCGACGACAGCAACCGTCATCAGTAGGTTCATGTCCGGTCGCAGGCGTTGGGTGGCGTACCAGGCCTTTGGTAGGAAGTACCAGACCCCCGCCAGGATACTCAGGGCGTAGAGGGTCTTCGCCGCCAGCGGAACATGATGGACGACGCCCGCTCCCTCAGTGCCGAACGCGGCAAGGAAACCGCCTTCGGCCCAGGCGTGGGTGAGAAACCCGAGCAGGCCGAACAGGCCACTGGCTGTGGTCAGGATGGTTCGCCCCCGACGCTGCCAGAACCGGCCCTGGTCGGCGACCTGCTCGCCCTGCCGCCAGACCTCGGCCCGCATGCCGGTGCGGGCCACGGCTTTCATGACGGCCTCGGGGGAAACCTCCACCGGCCCCGGCGCGACTGCCATCCTACCGTTCAGGATGTCGAAGGACAGCCGGTCTTCCCCGCCGACCAACGGCCCGACCTCCCGTTTGAGGACGGCCACTTCCTCGGCGCAATCCATGCCGCGAATCTTGAAGTGTATTTCGCGTTGCTCGTTCACTGCTGCACCGATCCGTAGGGGGCACCTCTCTGGTTTTCAAGGCTCCTTCCGAGGCTCCGCGCTGGGTACGTGTGGCGCGGGCGGCCAGTGGTCTTCTAGCGTGAGCCCCGAGATCGCGGCAGCAGCCTTCCACGCTTCGCCGAGTGCCCGGACGTACTCCAGGTTGGCCTGGGCGACGGCCCGCTGGGCTTCGAGCACCCGCAGGTACTCGAACACGCCGCCGGCATACGCCTTCCGCGACAGCTCGTAGGCTTCCTGGGCGCGTGGCAAGATCGCTGTGCGGTAGCGGTCGGCCCGCCGTCGGGCGGCTGCGTAGTCGCGGAAGGCGCCCGCCAGGCGGTCGGTCAGTTCGTTCTTGACCCGGCCCACCTCCTGTACCGCCTCTCCCACCTGGGCCTGCGTCGCCATGATGTTGCCCTGGTTGCGGTTCCACACCGGGATCGGCACGCTGACGCCAATGGTCCAGTCGCCCGAGCGGTTCTGATTCTGGCGGACGTAACCGGCCCCGACCGTCACGTTGGGGATCGGTTCTTTGCGGGCACGCTCTGCCAGCAGACGCGCACGTTCGATGCCGATTTGAGCGGAGCGGACTTCAGGGTGTTCGCTGAGCACGAACTGCTGTACCCGCTCAAGGTCGTAATCGGGCAACGGGAGGTCCAGCGTGCCGACGAGCTGGGCGTGCGGCAGGCTGGGCACGCCGACCGCCGCCGCAAGCCGCTTGAAGGCTGCGGGAAGCTCCCGTTCGGTGGCCTCCAGTTCCGTCCGAAGCCGTTCGGCTTCGACCTCCAATTGCACGAGGTCCAACCGAGTGCCCCGCTTGGCCTCCAGCAGCTTCCGGGTCTGTTCGACGGATGCATCAGCTAGCTTGACCAGATCGGTGAGGATCTCCACGCGCCGTTGGAGGGTCAAAACCTCGAAGTACGCCTGCCGCACGTTGCTGAGGAACGTGTAGCGCTGGGTCATCAGCGCGAGCGTAGCTTGATCGACCTCCCGGTTCGCGGCCGCCCGGCTGAGTCGAAGCTTCCCGCCGGTGACGATCTCTTGGCTGACGTAAGGGGCGGTCCAGATTCCGCCCGGACCCTGACGGTCACCCAGCTCGTCGCCGGTGACGTTGACCGTCGGGTTTGGGTACAGCCCGGCCTGCAGAGCCCTCCCGCGGGCCGTGTCGATAGAAAAGGCCGCTTGGGCGAGGCGCGGGTTCCGTTCCAGCCCGAGTTGGATCAGGCCATCGAGGGTCAACGTGGGTTGCGCGACCGTGGCAGAAGGGATTCGCCGCGGCGTAGGCAGCGTCTCGGCCGGCGCATCCGCGCGCGGGGGAGGGAGCGTTTGGGCCATACCTTGCGAGCACGCCGCAGCGACCAGCCCGGCGACTGCCAGCCTTCTCACCCAGCCTGCGATCTCTGTCTGCCGGACCATCTGTCATCCCTCCTTGGCGGGACGGTGCGGGCGCGTGCAGCTCGGGCGACCGGGGACGACGCAGGTCGCCTGGGTCGCCCGGCTGTCACGGCTTTCCTGCTTGGGCTTGGACGTGAAGGTTCCGCTCGGCCCCTCCAGCTTCATCGGCTGCTGCTTCGCCTTTTCCACAGCCTCCCACAGGGCTTTCGGCGAGAGGACGGCGTCAGCCTTGAGCGTCACCTTGATGGTCTTGGTTTCCATGTCCGGTTCCGCCTTGGCGACGCCCTGCACCGCGACGAGCTTGGCCGCGACCTTCTTCGCGCAGCCGCCGCAGTCCATACCGGGAATGGTGATGACCGTCGGGACGATGTCGGCGGCGAGGGCGGTGCCGGCGAGCGCCAGCATGACCGCCGAGGCCACGACCACCAGCGGACGGGTCTTCCTGCTCATGATTCGGACTCCTTTCCTACCAGCCATGTGGCCGGCCCCGAACGCCGAGGCCGGCCCGTTTCGCGGATCAGGAAACTGATCCTGCCTGATCTACTCCTTCTTCTTGCCGTCCCCCTTCTTCTCGTCGAACTCCGGGACGGGGGGCGGCTCCTTGCCGTACTTAGCCCGGTACTTGGCGGCGTAGAACTCCCGCCGCTCCGGTTTGCAGTGGAAGCATTGGCTCAGCGCCCGCTCGTGCTTCTCGCACCAGTCGCCCTTGGCCTTGGCCTCCTTCTCGACCTTGGCCTGGCACATACTGCATTCGTCCTCGGGGATGCCGTGGTCGTCGCACCACCAGCCGTGCTTGTGGCCCTCCTTCTCCTTGCTGTGGTCGTGGCCGTCGCCTTCCTTGTGGGCGACTTGCTTGCCCGTTGCCTGGCTGCCCTTGTTGTCGGACTGGCTGCAGCCCGTCACGATCAGAGCGAGAGCGGCGAACAGACCCAGGCTCAGGCCGCCCCACGCGAACCGCTTATTCATCGTCGTTCCTCCTCAGACAGGGGTCAGTTGTGTCGAAGCCCCCACGGACCCGTTCCGCGAGCCGCTTTCGACTCCATCGTCGTCTCCACTCTGCTCTGGGTTCAGCCCCAGTATTGCCGAGGCCGTGGTCTCGCTCACCCGGAAAACGCGGGTAAGCACCCAGAAGGCCCCATGCGCGAGCCAATCGAAGAACAGGTACAAGACCCGTAGCACCAGCAGCGACATGACCATCGCCCCGATCACGCCGCCGATCACTACAGTCGCCAACGGGCGCTGTACTTCCGCCCCTTGCCCCGTACTCAGGGCCATCGGCAGGAAGCCGAGGCTGGCCACGAGGGTGGTCATCAGCACCGGCCGAAGCCGCGTCACCGCCGCCTGCCGCACCGCCTCGTGGACGTTCAGCCCCCTGCGACGGAGCTGCCGGACATAGCTGACCAGGATCATGTCGTCGAGGACCGCCACGCCAGAGAGGGCGATGAACCCGACGGCCGCGGAAATGGAGAAAGGCATGTCGCGCAACCACAGGGCGATGATCCCGCCGACCCACCCGAACGGCACGCCGGTGAACACCCGTAGGGCGTCAACGAAGTTCCGGTAGGTGAAGTACAGCAGGAGGAAGATCAACACCACGGCAACCGGCACGACCACCATGAGCCGCGTGCGGGCGCGCTCGTAGTTCTGGAATTGGCCGCCCCACTCCAGGTGGTAGCGCCCTTCCTTCGGCAGCTGGACTTTCTCGTTTACTTTTTGCTGGGCCTCGGCCACGAACGTGCCCATGTCGCGGCCGACGATGTTGCTCGTGATGGTGATCCGCCGCTGGCCCCACTCGCGGGTGATCGTAGACGGCCCCTCGACGGTGCGGATGTCGGCCAGCCGCGCCAGCGGGATGCGCTCGCCGGTCGGCGTGGACACGAGGATTGTGCCGATGGACTCTGGGCTGGCCCGCAGCCGGTCTGGCAGCCGGACCACCAGCGGGAAGCGGAGCTGCCCCTCTACGACTTCACCGACCGGCAGGCTCCCCGCCGCCTGAATCAGGTCGAGTACGGTCTGGGCCGGGATGCCATAGCGGGCGATCTCGTCCTGGCGGACCTGGATCTGCAAGACCGGCTGGCCGGTGATCTGTTCGACGCTCACGTCGGCATTGCCGTCGATGGTCTTGAGCACGGCCTCGATCTCGGCCGCCTTCTTGACGAGCGTGTCGAAGTCGTCGCCGAACAGCTTGATGCCCAGGTCGGAGCGGACGCCGGAGATCATCTCGTTCATCCGCAGCTCGATCGGCTGGGAGAAGGCGAGCTTCTGACCGGGAATGTTGCGAAGCTCCTTTTTGATGAGTTCGCGCAGCTCGTCCTGGGTCGCGGCCCGCTTCCAGCGGTCGCGCGGGTGGAGGATGACGTACAGGTCCGTCAGCTCGATCCCCATCGGATCGGTAGCCACCTCGGCAGTGCCGACCCGGCTCCAGACGTACCGCACCTCGTCGGGGAAGTTCTGGAGGATGATCTGCTCCATCCTCGTGTTGACCTGGATCGACTCCTCCAAGTCGGTCCCGGCCAGCCGAACTATGTTGACCGTCATCGAGCCTTCCGAGAGCCTCGGGACGAACTCGCTGCCGAGGTTCGGGGCGATCATCCCGAAGGCGAACACCAGCACGCAGATCGCGATGGTGACCACGGCGAAGCGGTGGTCCATGCACACCTTCAGGATCGGGTTGTGGATCGCGTGGGCCAGGCGCATCAGTAGCGGCACGCGCTCATCGATCTTGCGCGGTAGGAAGAAGCTGGCCAGGACCGGCATCAGCGTCATCGACAAGATCATCGAGCCGAGCAGCGCGAAGATAACCGTCAAAGCCATCGGGCGGAAGAGTTTTCCTTCGATCCCTTCCAGCGTGAGGATCGGAAGGTAGACGATCATGATGATGAGTTCGCCGAAGAGCGTGGGCTTGCGCACCTCGACCGCCGCGTCGCGGATGACTTCGACCTTGCTTCGCCGGCCCAGGTCGCCGTGGGCGATGTGCCGCACGCAGTTCTCGACCATCACCACCGAGCTGTCCACGACCATGCCGAAGTCGATGGCCCCCAGGCTCAGAAGGCTGGCCGCAATGCCGAATTGCAGCATGCCGGAGAAGGCGAACAGCATCGAGAAGGGAATAGCCAGGGCGACGATGGCCGCCGCGCGCAGGTTGCCCAGGAAGGCGAACAGGATGGCGACGACCAGCAGGCCGCCCTCGAAGAGGTTCTTGCGGACCGTGTCGATGACGTAGTCCACGAGTTCCGTGCGGTCGTAAACGACCTCAACCTCCACGTCGGGGGGCAGCGTCGCCTTGATCTCCTCCAGCTTCCTCCTGAGGTCCGAGGAGACGACCTTGCTGTTCTCGCCCATCGTCATGAAGCACAGACCGAGGACGGCCTCGCCCCGCCCGTGGGCCGTGACCGCCCCCCGGCGGATTTCGTGGCCCACCTGCACCTCGGCCACGTCGCGTACCCGGATCGGCACGCCGTCCTTGGCCGTCACCACGACGTTCCTGATCTGCTCGTCGTTGACGGTGCGGCCCAGCCCGTGCAGCAGCAGGAACTGATTGTTCTGGCGGATGCCGCCGCCACCGACATTGCGGTTGTTCTTCTCCAGGGCATCGACCACGTCGGTGAAGGTCAGCCCGTGCTTGATGAGCTGCTCCGGGTCGATGCGCACCTGGTACTGCTTCTCGTAGCCGCCCCAGGAATTCACCTCGGCCACGCCCTTGACCGTGCGGAGCTTGGGCTTGATCACCCAGTCCTGGATCGTGCGCAGGTAGGTGAGCTTCTCGACGCGCTCGGCCTCGGACGCCTGCGAGAAATCCCAACCCTTGAGGGTAACCAGGTAGTGGAACACCTCGCCCAGGCCGGTCGAGACTGGCCCGAGCTTCGGGCGCTCGATGCCGGGAGGCAATTCGACCGTCCCGAGCCGCTCGTTGACAAGCTGCCGGGCGAAATAGATGTCGGTGCCGTCCTCGAAAGTTACGACAACCTGTGAGAGGCCAAACTTGGAAACCGAGCGCAGTCCGTTTTCCTTGGCCAGGCGCGGCAGCCCACCGAGCACCTGCTCAATCGGGAAGGTAATCTGCTGCTCGACCTCCTCCGGCCCGAGCGACGGGGCGTTGGTGTTCACCTGCACCTGCACCGGGGTGGTGTCCGGGAAGGCGTCGATGTCGAGGTGGCTCAGTGCAATCCCGCCGGCGACCGCGAACGCCAGCGCGCCCAGGATGACCAGGAAGCGGTTCTTTAAGGAAAAGTCGATGATCCAGTTCAGCACGACAGTTCCTCCTACCCAACGGGAGACGGGATTGCATTCGTTGAGGCTGTTGACGACAGCAGGCGAAACGGACTTTGGGGCGACTGGCAGACAGCCCGACCGGGCTGTTAGTGGTTGTGGTCCGCTCACCCCGCCCCGAGATTGTTCTTGAGCAATTCACCCCGCAGGATGCCGCTGTTGGTTGTCGCTACCAGCTCACCAGGCAACACGCCAGCTATGATCTCGGTGACGGAGCCACTGGGGGTGACATTCTTCGCCCCAGGCCGCACCTTGCGGACATGGAATACCTTGTACTCGGACTGGTCGAAGTTCTTGTCGCGAACGAAGACGACGTGACAGTCGCCCTCCCAGTGGACCGCCTCGCTCGGCACGACCACCGCCTTCGGCTCCTCCCGCACCACGATCTGCGCGGTGCCGAAGGTGCGGGCGTGATGGCGCCCGTCCGGATTCGGGAGTTCCACGCGCACCGGAACCGTCCGAGTTTTCTCGTCCACAGCCGGACTGACCCATGCGACCTTGCCGGTGTCCCAGCTGCTGTGCCCCTCGTGACGGAATCGGACCAGCTGACCGACCTTGATCCGCTCGGCGTCT
>Ga0209479_1000832_pt1 | contig 40403 bp, 41 predicted proteins | sample DewCreD2012metaG_2_FD_184112 | JGI IMG/M metagenome (GOLD analysis project Ga0209479, IMG submission 184112) | Hot spring sediment bacterial and archeal communities from British Columbia, Canada, to study Microbial Dark Matter (Phase II) - Dewar... ...
AAGGAGGAGGAAAAGCCCAAATGAGCTGATCAGAATATTGAATTGCTCCCAACATTGCTTAGAATCCTTTTAAAAAATTATCTAATTAATCTTACCCTACAAAAACTCCCAATTATTGAACAGCCTTATGAAAAATATGAGTGAAGTTTATCCAAAAAGTAATAGAATTGTCAACGAGAAAAAATGTACAAGGACAATTCCTTAGAATTAAAAACCATTTCAAGCAAAGGATCTTTTCAAAAAAATATTGACAACCCCTATAAAAATTAATAAAAATAGAAATGTTTGAAGGACTTTTAAAGGAGGAGGAATGCCTGAAGACCTCTTAAAAGGGAAGAAAACTTTGGAATTCAGTGGGGAGGAGATTCCTCTGACGGAAGGGATGGAGGAAGATGAAGAGTTCCTTTTGGCGAGGGATCTCACCAGCCATTTGATTAAAACGATTAAAGCCTTTCGATTCTATCCATTAGATAATCCAGCCATTAAAGGGTTTAAAGATCAACTCTATAAACGATTTCAATTTTTTCTCAATAAATATTCCCTTTTTAAACTTCAAGTCGGAGAATATGAGCTTTCTTTCAAAGGAAAAACTCTTTATGAGAATCGCGATCCCAAATCGAGCATTGCTTTTTTATTCTTTAAGGATGGAATACGAGAACTCCGTTTCATCAAGGATCTCGAGGAATGGGAAATCGAAGGGTTTATGGAGGTCATTCGGTCCAGTGAAGCCGTCAATAAATTAGAAGACGACCTTGTGACTCTTCTCTGGGAAAAAGACTTTCCCCACATCAGTTACCTGGCTACGGATGAGTTTTTAGAAGAGACCCCTATCCTTGTTCCAGAAAATATAGACCAGCTCCGCAGCAGACTGATCTTCAAACCCCTTGCTTACAATGTTCAGATAGATCTCGAAGAAGGAGAGGGAGATCAGGATTTAGATAGCCTTCTCTCACAGATGGATCATGTCGTGCCCTTAGAAGATCGAAGTGTTTATTTTCTTACCCAAGAGGAACTGGAACGACTCAGAGGGGAGGTCGAGTCCGAGATTGATCCCTCTTTTGTGTTTCGGATCACCGATACCCTTTTTGAAATTATTGCTTTGGAGAAAGAACCAGAACCTTTTCAGGAGGCCATTCATGTTCTGGAGAAGGTCTTGGATGGACTCCTTACTCTCGGTGAATTCAAGAAGGCAAGCGAACTTTTAGAACGATTAAACATCATCCTCAAAACCTACGATTTAAAGGATTGGCAGAAGGAACCCATTTATCAATTCATTCAAAAAGCAGGGGATGAGGTTCGTATTGAACGAATCGGTAGAGTTCTGGATCGGGAAGAGGGGAGTCGGGTGGAAGAGGTCAGGAACTATTTAATGCTCCTCCAAACTAACTCAATCCCTCCCTTGATAAAAATCTTAGGAGAGTTAAAGAATTCCAAGACTCGTAGAATGATTTGTGATGTCCTTTCAGAGATTGGAAAGAATTCCATCGAACTTTTTATCCCTTTCTTAGAAGATCGAAGATGGTTTTTAGTTCGAAACATTATTTACATCTTGGGCCGGATTGGAAGGGAGAAGGCCATCGCTTCCATGCAGAAAGTTTTGAACCATGAGGAGGTTCGAGTCCGACGAGAAGTCGTGCAAGCCTTGGGACTCATCGGAGGTTCAAAAGCCATCTCCCTCTTAATCAAGACCCTCAATGATAAAGATACGCGAATTCGATCCATGGCCGCCATCAATCTCGGAAAGATCGGAAAGACGGTGGGTTTAGCCGCCCTATTAGAGATCGTCCAGTCAAAAGATTTTCAGAAACGAGAGGCTCCGGAGATTAAAGCCTTTTTCGATGGCATTGGGATGGTGGGTTCCAATGAAGCTATTCCCGTCCTTCAGCAACTATTGGAAAGGAAGAGTTTGTTTGGATTGGGAAAGATGGATGAGATTCGAATAGGAGCAGCCAACGCATTGGCCATGATTGGAACTCCCGAGGCCAGGGCTATCTTGGAGCGAGGGCAGAATTCGAAGGAGGAATCGATTCGAAAAGCCTGTCTTCAGGCACTGAAATTAAAGCCATCCAAGGAGTGAATTCCCCAATGTCAGAGAGACCCATTGCCCCTTCAGAAGATCTCCCTTCACGATTGGGAATCGAATTTGTTGTCCGACTTTACCGGATGCTGAAGGGAGCTCAGATCTATGATCGAAATAATGTGGTCATGGACCAGTATGCTCAGGACTCTCTTCAAACGATCAATGCTATTATCCAATCCGAAGATCATCTCTTCTTTAAGATCGTTCGAGATAGTTGCTACTTTAATAACGTCAAGATCCAGGTTCGGGCTGACCATTATCCCCTCTTCAGAGCCTTTCTCAACGAGTTGAAGAAACGATGGATTGGAGAGATTGAATTTACCGATCCTATAGACAAGGAACAGCTCAAAGATTTGGTCTTTCTTCTTTCGGGATTAGAGGAGAATAACGAAAGCAACTATCTCTATGTGAAAAGAGAGCTCGAATACCGTGGGGTCCGGAATATCGAAGTGGGGAAACTGGAACTCTTCAAGGACGAGGAAATCTATATCGATTCGGAAGACCGAAAACGAAATTCAAAAGAGGTCTATTTTAAGAGTATCCAGTTAGTCAAAGAGATGATGGAGAGTGTAAGAAATCAAAGATTGGTGAATATCCGGAAAGCCAAACGCCTGATGCAGAATGCCGTCAATGCCATTATTCGGGATGACTCCACACTCTTAGGATTAGCGAACATCAAAAATTATGATGAATACACCTTTAACCATTCGGTGAATGTGGCTATCTATGCCATTGCTATTGGCCAGAGGATTGGGATTCCCAAAAAACATCTCTCCCATCTTGGGATGGCAGGTCTCTTTCACGATATTGGAAAAACCAGAATCCCCAAAGAGATCCTTAATAAGGAAGGGAAATTGACGCCGGAAGAGTGGCAAGTGATTCGGGCGCATCCTGTCGTTGGAGCAGAATTGATTATGAGGATGAAGGAGTGGGGCGAACTCACCACTCGAATGATTGACGGAGCCTTTGAACACCACCTTCGGTATGATCTCTCCGGGTATCCCAGACTTTCTCGGAAGCGAAGGATGAGTCTCTTCGGACGAATTATAGCGCTCTCGGATTTTTATGATGCGTTGGGGAGGCCAAGGGTTTACAATCGATTTCCTTATGTCTCTGAGAAGATCTTAGGTCTCATGATGGAGAGAAGTGGAAAGGATTTTGATCCCATCCTGGTGAAGGTATTTATCAATATGATTGGTGTATATCCCTTAGGAACTCTCGTTTTACTCAACACCAATGAAATGGGGGTGGTGGTGCAAATTCAAGAAGATCCCGAGATGATTGACCGTCCTAAAGTGAATTTGATCTATTATAGTGAAGGAGAATATCGAAAGGGAAAGGTGGTTGACCTCACGGAGAAAGATGAGGGAATAGGTGAGTACAAAAGAAGTATTATAAAAACCCTCGATCCGAATGAATATAATATCAATGTGGCCGAGTTTCTCATTTAGCCCTTCTCTTTTTTAAAACCCTCTTTTTCTCCTTTCTTTTTGCTTCTTCCCATAATCCATCCATTTCTAAAAGATTGGATTGTTGAAGGCCCTTTCCTCTTTTGAGAAGGGATTTTTCTATATACTGAAATCGATGGATGAATTTTTTAATGGTCGTCTGTAGCGCCTTCTCGGGGTCGATTCCTAATACCCTGGATAGATTGGTCAGGACGAAGAGTAAATCTCCGATCTCTTCACGAAGTCTATTTTGATTCTTTGAAGAAAGGGCTTCGTGAAATTCTTTCAATTCTTCCTTTAGTTTTTTTAACACCCCTTTAAGATGAGGCCAATCGAATCCAACTCCAGAAACGGTCTTAGTGATAAGAAAGGCCCTTCGAAGGGCTGGAAGGTCTTTTGGGATCCTGCCCAGGAGAGAGGATCGATTCATTTTTTCTCTTTTGGTCGTTCTATTACTGTCTTTTTTCATCATCCCCCTCTCGGGCCTATTCCCCACTTCTGAGTGATGGATTGCCTCTACAGAAAACGTTTTCTTGTCAAGAGTTGTTTTTTATGTTAATTAAATAATTCTTAAGTAATTAATTTGCAAATATTTTTTATTTTTAGGAAGAGAGGAAAGAGATGGACTATCGCGATACCCTTAATCTTCCCAAAACAGAGTTTCCGATGCGGGCCCAACTGGCAAAAAGAGAGCCAGAGATATTAAAGTTTTGGGAGAGAGAAAAAATTTACGAAAAATTAAGCCAAAAAGCCAAAGGAAGACCAAAATATATTCTCCACGATGGTCCCCCCTATGCGAATGGACATATCCATATTGGAACGGCTCTGAATAAGATCTTAAAGGATTTCATTATTAAATCGAAATTTATGTCTGGATTGGATAGCCATTATGTTCCTGGATGGGATTGCCATGGGCTTCCTGTGGAGCATGAGGTGGAAAAGAATCTTGGAAAGAAAAAAGAAGACCTTTCCGTCGTTGAGATTCGGAAAAGATGCCGGCAGTATGCGGCAACCTTTGTGGATGTCCAAAGAGAGGAGTTCAAGAGATTAGGAGTTTTTGGGGATTGGGACCATCCTTATTTGACGATGAATTATGGGTATCAAGCGACCATTGTGAGAGAATTTGGAAAATTTTTACTCAACGGGTCCGTATATAAAGGAAAGAAACCCGTTCACTGGTGCGTCACCTGCAAGACTGCCCTTGCAGAGGCGGAAGTCAAATACGAAGATCACCGATCCCCTTCCATTTATGTGAAGTTCAGATTGGTCTCTCCCCCTCGGGGAAAAGAGAATCTAATGAACGAGCTTTTCCCTTCCTTAAAAGAAAAACCAGTTTATGTCGTGATCTGGACGACCACTCCATGGACGATTCCAGCCAACTTAGCCATTGCCTTGCATCCTGAATATACCTATGTGGCCGTGGAGGTCGGAGAGGGGATCTATGTTTTAGCCGAAGCCCTCCTTGAAGAGGTGATGAGGAAATTTGGCATCGACCATTATCAAGTCCTGACAAAATTTCAAGGACAGGTCTTGGAGGGTTTTAAATGCCAACACCCTCTCTATCCCAGAGAATCTTTAATCATCCTTGCTTCCTATGTCACCTTCGACGTAGGGACCGGATGTGTTCATACTGCTCCCGGCCATGGTCAGGAGGACTATGAGAGTGGGATCAAATATGGATTGGAGATTTACAGTCCAGTGGATGATGAGGGTCGATTCACAAAGGAGGTCCAATATTTTGGAGGACAATTCGTTTTCGATGCCAATGAAGCGGTCAATCAAAAGTTGAAGGAGGTTGGCGCCCTTCTCAAGGAAGAAGAGATGATCCATTCCTACCCCCATTGCTGGCGAACGAATGATCCCATTATTTTTCGGGCCACTGAACAATGGTTCATCTCTATGGATAAGACTGGATTGAGGAAGAATGCATTACGATCGATTGAAGAGGTAAAATGGATCCCTCCCTGGGGGAGAGATCGAATCTATGGAATGATCGAGAATCGACCTGATTGGTGCGTTTCTCGGCAGAGAGCCTGGGGTATTCCCATCCCTGTCTTTTATTGTAATTTGTGCCGGGAACCCTTGGTGACCGAGGAGACGATTCAATATATTACAAAACTTTTTGAAGAAAGAGGGGCTGATGTTTGGTTTGAAGAAGAAGCTGATCGTCTTATTCCCTTGGGAACACGATGTTCGAAATGTGGAGGAGATCAATTTACTAAAGAGAAGGATATCTTAGATGTATGGTTCGATTCAGGGGTCTCTTATGCAGCGGTGTTAGAGAAGGATCCAAATCTCCAGTTCCCAGCAGACCTCTATCTCGAAGGGAGTGATCAGCATCGGGGCTGGTTTCATAGTTCATTGCTGACCTCCGTGGGGACCCGGGGTCATGCCCCCTACCTCTCTGTCCTAACCCATGGTTTTGTAGTGGATGGAGAGGGAAAGAAGATGTCCAAATCAGCCGGAAATGTGATTGCCCCAGAGGAAGTCATTAATCGATTGGGGGCCGATGTCCTGAGGCTCTGGGTTTGTGCAGAAGATTATAAGGAAGACATCAAGATCTCCGAAGAGATCCTGAAACGTTTAGCCGATGCCTACTTTCGAATTAGAAATACCTTTCGATTCCTACTGGGAAACCTTTACGATTTTGATCCTGGGAAGGATAGGGTTCCCTATGAGGAACTCTATGAGATCGATCGATGGGCCCTCCATCGGCTTCAGAAGTTGATCCGCCGAGTTCGTGAGGCCTTTGAACGCTTTGAGTTCCACATCGTCTACCATACCGTTCAAAATTTTTGTGCCGTTGAGATGAGTGCCCTCTACTTCGATATCCTAAAGGACCGACTCTACACCTTTCCAAGCTCCTCCAAGGGACGTCGTTCTGCCCAGACCGTTCTCTATCAGATTTTAAAAGACTTGACCTCTTTGATGGCCCCCATTCTTTCTTTTACGACCGAAGAGGTTTGGCAACATCTTCCTGGGGAGAAGGAAAAAGAGATAAGCGTTCACCTGACTTTATTCCCAGAGGTCAGAGAGGAGTATATGGATCAGGCCCTGGAAGAGAGGTGGGAGCGAATCTGGGAAGTTCGTGAGGCCGTGACGAAGGCCCTTGAGGTGGCTCGAAGAGAGAAGAAGATTGGCCTTTCTCTGGATGCCCATGTCCGTCTTTCTCTTCCTGATAAGCTCTATTCCATCATAAAACCCTATGAGAATGAGTTAAAATCCATTTTCATTGTTTCTTCCGTAGCTCTCCACCCTGGGGGAGATGAAATAAAGGTGGAAGTGGCACGGGCAGAAGGAAAGAAATGTGAGCGATGCTGGAATTATGACCTCAGCGTGGGAAGAGATTCCAGGCACCCTACCATCTGCGAGAGGTGTCTCAGAGTTCTCGATTCATAGAGGTTCCCTGAAAACGCGATGGTCCCCCATCCCCTGAAATGATGAAAAGGAAGTATTGGATTCTCCTAATTACACTCCTTGTGATTCTCCTATTAGATCAGTGGACCAAATATGAGGTTGAAAAGCGGCTTCCCTACCGGGAGACGATAGAGCTCATTCCTCATTTTTTCAACCTGACCCATGTGAGAAATCCAGGAGGAGCCTTTGGACTCTTTGGAACAAAGAGAGGCGGAACTGGCATATTCGTTTTTATCTTTTTTTCTCTTTTTGCTATTGGAGTTCTTCTCTATTTCTTCCTTAAACTAAAGAACGAAAAACCGCTGACTTTCGCCTTTTCGTTGGTTCTTGGTGGAGCCATGGGGAACCTGATCGATCGATTTCGATACGGGGAAGTGATCGACTTCCTGGATTTCCACCTCTTCTCCTATCATTGGCCAGCCTTCAATATGGCTGATTCCGCCATTACTATTGGCCTTGGATTATTGGCTTGGAGACTATGGATTGAGGACCGAAAAAGATTTAAAAGGAGAGCCTGATTGTTTCCCATTCTCTTTCGATTAGGCCCATTGAGGATCTATAGTTATGGGGCCTTCGTCATTTTGGGTTTTGCCATTGGAACTGTGCTTGTCCTCTATAGAGGAAAAGGGGAAAGAGTTTCTGTCTCTTTTGAAAGATTGGTGGACCTCTTTTTTTATTGCATCCTTTCTGCCCTGATCGGGGCAAGGGGGCTCTATGTTTTGACTCACCTCGATTTCTATTTAAATAAGCCCCTGGCCATTTTTAATCTTTCGGAAGGGGGGTTGGTTTTTTATGGAGGCCTTCTTTTAGCGATAGGGGTCTCATTTATTTATATGAAAAGACATCGACTCCCCATCTGGAGAATAGCCGATTTAGTCGCTCCCTCGATCTCCTTGGGAATGGCCTTTGGTAAGGTGGGTTGTTTCATGGCTGGGTGTTGTTATGGGAAGGAGACATCCCTTCCTTGGGCTGTCATCTTTCGAGACCCTAATTCTTTAGCCCGACTCCATACCCCTCTTCACCCTGTCCAACTTTATGAATCTGTCCTCCATCTCGCCTTCACCTTTTTTCTCATAAAAAAGAGCAAAAAAAAGGCCTTTGAAGGGGAGGTGTTCTGGCTCTTCCTTTTTCTCTATTCCATCACTCGTTTTTTAACCGAGATGGTGAGAGGAGACCCAAGAGGATTCTTTTTCTATCCCCTTCTTTCCATTTCTCAGGGGATAGGAGTTTTTTTGGCTTTTCTGTCCATTTTTATGTTATTTTATTTAAAACGACTTAAGAGAGGAGAGAGGGTGGGTGGCTGTCTTAGAAATCCTTAAATTTCCTCATCCCATTTTAAAGAGAAAGACCGAAAGCGTAGAGACGGTCGATGGGAAAATAGAACAATTAATTCAGGACATGACGGAGACCATGTATCATGCCCAAGGGATTGGGCTTGCGGCCTGTCAGATAGGGGTTCCGAAAAGAGTCATTGTGGTGGATGTGAGCCCCCTCGATCCGAAGCACGGTCTGTTTGCTTTGATTAATCCCGAAATCATGGATGAAGAGGGAGAGATCGAGCACGAGGAAGGGTGCTTAAGCGTTCCAGAGTGTTTTGAGAAGATCAAAAGAAAAGAGAAGGTGCGAGTCCGAGGACTTTCTCCGGAAGGGAAGGAGGTTGAGATTTTTGGAGAAGGGATCTTAGCCATTGCCCTCCAGCATGAGATTGACCATCTGAATGGGATTCTTATTTTGGACCGGATCAGCAAGTTAAAGAGAGATCTCTATGTGAGTCGATTGAAGAAGGAGAGGAGGAAGGAAAAGAAAGAATGAGTTCTTCCCCGTGGCGAATTATATTTTTTGGGACCCCTTCTTTTGCTCTTCCGTCCCTTGATTGTCTCCTTCGAGGGTCAGATCAGATCGTAGCGGTGGTCACCCAGCCTGATCGCAAAAAAGGAAGGGGACAAAGGATGACCTCCTCTCCTGTGAAGCGCTTTGCCCTTGAGAGAGGGATAGAGGTGTTTCAGCCCGAAAGGGTTAAGGATGAAACCTTTCAAGAAAAATTGAGGGAATTTCATCCCCATCTCATCGTCGTTGCTGCCTTTGGTCAAATCCTGCCCAAATCCATTTTAGATCTACCCCTCTATGGTTGTATTAATGTTCATGCCTCCCTCCTTCCAAAATATCGTGGAGCCGCTCCCATTGCCTGGGCCATCCTCAACGGAGAGGAGATCACCGGAATAACCATCATGAGGATGGATGAAGGGATGGATACGGGAGATATCTTGAGCCAGGCTCAAGTCCCGATCGAGAAAGGGGAGTCTGCCCAAAGCCTCGAAGAAAAGTTATCTATCTTGGGAGGAAAGCTATTGGTGGCGACCATCGAGAAGATGAAGAAGGGAGAAATCTCTCCAATTCCACAGGATCATACGCATGCCACTTATGCCCCACCGCTTAAGAAGGAGGATGGGAAAATTGATTGGCGAAGAGAAGCAGAACTCATCGACCGCAAAGTGCGCGCCTTTAACCCCTGGCCAGGTGCCTTTACACGATGGAATGATCGACTCCTCAAGGTTTATCGGGGAGAGGTAAGAAAACACCCTCATCCAGAGGAGGCAGGAAGGGTGATTTGGGTTGGGTCTGATTTTATTGAAGTCGCCACAGGGAAAGATTCATTCATCATTAAGGAAGTTCAACTGGAAGGAAAAAGAAGGATGGGGGTTCGCGAGTTTCTTTTAGGTCATCCTATTGCCATTGGTACCATTTTCGAGTAATGGGGGAATTTTTGGATCATCGTCCCAAGAAAAGAATCTTCATTGGACTCCTTGTCGTGACTTGCTTGCTTCTCTTCTTCCTTATCCTTCTAGTCTGGTATGTCCCCTTGGTAGGATTGAGGAATATCCACCCCTCTTTACCTTTTATCTACAGCGTTTTTTTGGCTCTCCTTGTCCTTTCAATGGGGTTTGGGGGACTTCTCTTAATCCTCACCGTGATCAGAGGCAGGGATATTCTCTTTAGCCAGAAACTGAGAGGAATAACGGCTAACGTTCTTTTTCCCTTAATGATCTTAATGGGAAGGTTCGTAGGGGTCTCTAAAGAGAAGGTCCAACAATCGTTCATAGAGTTGAATAATCATCTCGTTCGTTCAAACCACCGTAGAAGTCGACCCCAAAGAATTCTCCTTCTCCTCCCTCATTGTATTCAGAACTTTGACTGTCCTATCAAGATCACCGGTAATGTAAAAAACTGTAAAAGGTGCGGGAAATGTGAGATTAAGGATTTGATCGAGCTTGGGGATGAGTTCCAAGTAAAGATTGCCGTGGCCACTGGAGGAACACTGGCTCGAAGGATTATCGTTGAGAATAAACCTGAGGCGATAGTGGCTGTAGCCTGTGAACTGGACTTAACCACAGGGATTCAGGATGTCTATCCTATACCGGTGATTGGAATTCTTAATGAACGTCCCTTTGGACCCTGTATCAATACCCGAGCGGATATTCAAAAGGTGAAAAAAGCTATTCTGGATTTCATCGAACCTTCCTTTACCAAAAAGACCTGATTTGACAAAACTTTCCAAAATAATTATATATATTAAAAAAACAGAGGTGAAGGTGTATGAACCATTTTAAGACCTTTCTTTTAATGCTGGTATTGACCCTTCTCTTTATTTTGGTTGGTTCTGCCATTGGAGGAAAAAGCGGGGCGGTTTATGCTTTCATTTTTGCAGGGCTAATGAATTTCTTTGCATACTGGTTTAGTGACAAGATCGTTCTTCGAATGTATGGAGCCCACGAGGTCTCCGAAGCGGAAGCCCCTGAGCTTTATCGAGTGGTAGCCAATTTGACAAGTAAAGCAGGAATGCCCATGCCAAAGGTATATATTATGGAGAATGATGCTCCCAATGCCTTTGCCACAGGAAGAAATCCTGAGCATGCTGCTGTGGCGGTCACAAGCGGTCTATTAAGACTCCTATCCAGAGAGGAACTGGAAGGGGTCATCGGTCACGAGCTTTCCCATATCCGACACAGGGATATCTTGGTCAGTACCATTGCAGCCACCTTGGCAGGGGCTATTGCCATGGTGGCAAGAATGGCCCAGTGGGGTGCCTTTTTCGGTGTCGGTCGTTCGGATGACGAAGAAAGAGGGGGAAGCCATTTCCTTTTTACTTTACTCTTTTCGATGATTGCCTCCATTGCAGCCCTCCTGATTCAGATGGCAATCTCCCGTTCTCGGGAATACCTGGCGGATGCGGGGGGAGCTCACCTGAGCCATCCCCTTTCCCTTGCAAAGGCTTTAGGTAAACTCGAGATGGCCGCACGGAGAATTCCTATGGAAGCCAATCCCTCCACGGCTCATATGTTCATTGTCAATCCTTTAAGGGGTGGAGGGATTCTGACTCTGTTCAGCACCCATCCGCCTATTGAGGAGCGAATTGCCAGACTTGAGGAGATGGCAAGAATAGGGAACTTTTGAGAAAGAGCTCTGGCAAAGCTAAAAACCCGAGGGCCATTTGCCTTGAAATCCTGAATCAGATCGAAAAAAGAGGTGACCATCTCGATCGTCTCCTCAGTGACTCTTTTAAACGGTATCGTCATCTTCACTCCTTGGATCGGGCCTTCTTAACTGAACTCGCCTATGGAATCTTAAGATGGAGAGAGAGGCTCGATTGGGTGATCCGACATTTTTCGGATATCCCGTTTGAGAAGATTGACCGAGAAATCCTGAATATCCTTCGACTCGGCCTTTATCAACTTCAATTTCTTTCTAAAATCCCTTATTCTGCTGCCGTCCATGAAGCCGTTGAATTGGCAAAGAGGTACCGGGGACAGAAAGGGGCGGGTTTTGTAAACGCCCTCCTCCGCTCCTTTATTCGAGAGAAGGATCATATTTCTTACCCGGATATTCACCAGGATGAGGCTCTTCACCTCTCCATTCTCTATTCTCATCCTCTTTGGGTCGTGCGACGATGGATTCAAGTATTTGGGTTTGATCAGACCCTTCGAATCTGTAACTTCAACAATCAAATCTCTCCCCTGGTCCTTCGGACCAATACGTTGAAGATGGATAGAGAAGAACTATTGAAAAGATTAAAGGAGAAGGGTCTTTCGCCATTCCCCACCCCTGTTTCAAGAGAGGGGATTCTTTTAAACTCTCCACCTCCTGTCTCTGAATTGCCCTTCCTTAAGGAGGGTTATTTTATTATCCAGGATGAGGCCTCCCAATGTGTAGCCTCTATTGTGGATCCAAGGCCAGGGGAGAGGATTCTTGATGCCTGTGCCTCACCAGGAGGGAAAACGACCCATCTTGCCCAAAAAATGAAGGATACTGGAGAAATCTATGCATTAGACCTTACGAAGGAGAAACTTAGAAGAATCCAGGAATTGTGCCATCGATTAGGGATAAAGATGGTAAAAACCATCTTGGGAGACGCTACAAAACCTCTGCCCAAAAGCCTTCTATTTGACCGAATCCTTGCCGATGTCCCTTGCTCAGGATTTGGGACCCTTCGACGGAACCCCGATTTAAAATGGAGGAGGAAAGAGGAGGACCTTCGGCGACTGTCAGAACTTCAATTAGTTATCTTAGAAAACCTTTCTTCCTATCTAAAGATTGGGGGGATTTTGGTCTATAGTACCTGCACCGTATTCTGCGAAGAGAACGAAGAGGTCATTGAGAGGTTTTTGGGGAACCATTCGGAATTTCGATTGGATCCTTTGGAGGAGGTATTACCCCCTGAATATCATCCTTTTATCCACCAGGTTTTTTTTAAGACGTTTCCCTCTAAAGATGAGATGGATGGGTTTTTTGTTGCCAGATTAAAGAAAATTGGTTAAAGGGAGGATAGGGAGGATTGGGATGAAGAAGATAGCTCCCTCCATTTTATCTGCGGATTTCAGTCGTCTCGGCGAGGAGATCCGGGCCGTTGAGAGAGCAGGTGCTGATCTCATTCATGTGGATGTGATGGATGGCCATTTCGTTCCAAACATTACGATTGGTCCCCTGGTGGTTTCTGTTTTAAAAAAATTGACGTCCCTTCCCCTCGATGTTCACCTGATGATTGAACATCCTGACCAATTCGTGGAAGAGTTTGCCCAAGCAGGAAGCAACTGGATGACCGTTCACCTCGAAACTGGACGTCATTTGAAGAAAACGGTTCAAAAGATTCGAGAGGTTAAGGTAAGGCCTGGAATCGTCCTCAACCCTTCAACTCCTCTAAGAAAACTTTATCCCTACCTTGAAGAGATTGACTTAGTCCTCCTTATGTCCGTTTATCCAGGCTTTGGAGGGCAGTCCTTTATCCCGGAGACCTTAAAAAAGGTAGAGAAACTGAGACAGATCATTGATCGCCATGGATATCCGATCGAAATCGAGGTGGATGGGGGGATTAAAGTGGACAACATTAGGACTGTTTCAAAGGCCGGGGGAGATATCTTCGTCGTAGGGACAGGGATTTTCAGAACAGGGAATTACAAAAAAACGATCGAGAGATTAAGAAGGGAGATTGAATTGGCATGAAAGAAAGAATTGGTGGCGGTGCAGGGATTCGAACCCCGGACTCTGCGGATATGAGCCGCATGCTCTGACCAGCTGAGCTACACCGCCAAACCCATTCCATTTTTAATAAATTCTTTGGAAGTTGTCAATATATAACTTTTTCCAAAAAGGAATAAAAAATGAAGATAGCCTATTTTGATTGTTTCTCGGGTGCCAGTGGAGATATGATTCTGGGGGCTCTAATTGATGCGGGTCTGAGCCCTCGCCTACTAAAGGAGGAATTGAAAAAACTCAAAATTCCAACCCTCTCATTGAAGACGAAAAGGGTTTTGAGGGGAGGGCTCTTCGGGACCCGAGTCCTTGTGGAGGGGAAGGGTGAGAAAAAAACCCATCGGACCTTGAGGGAATTACTCAGGATCATCGATCGAAGTAGGTTGGAGCCACCGATCCAAGAGAAAACAAAGAAGATTTTGGAGAGAATCGCTAAGGTCGAGTCGAAGATCCACCGGAAACCAGTAGAGGAAATCCATTTCCATGAGATCGGAGGTCTCGATTCTTTGGTCGATATTGTTGGAGCGGTCTGGGGAGTGGAACAGCTTCAGATCGAGAAGGTATATGTCTCTCCGGTCAATGTGGGATCCGGGTTAATAAAGTGCGAACACGGGATTCTCCCTGTCCCAGCGCCAGCCACCCTTGCTCTAATGGAAGGAAAACCTATCTATTCCTCCGGAGTAGAGAGGGAACTTCTCACTCCTACAGGGGCAGCTCTTCTTACTTTTTTAGGTTCTGAATTTGGAACCATCCCAAGAATGAGAATAGAAAAGGTGGGATATGGAGCAGGAAAAGACGATCTTGACCCCCCCAATCTTCTTCGATTGATGATAGGTCGTCTTGAGAGTCTATCGGAAAATGAAAGAGTAATGATTATCGAAACGAATATCGATGATATGAATCCACAATTTTATGAATATGTCATGGATCAATTACTGGGAATGGGAGCATTAGAAGTTTTCCTCACTCCCCTTCTTATGAAAAAGAACCGACCTGCTACCCTCCTCACTGTTCTCTCTTCTCCTGATCACCTTTCGCCCATTATTGATTTTTTGATGAAAGAGACCACCACCATAGGGGTGAGATGGAGAGAAGAAACGAGGTGTTGTGCCGCGAGGCAGGTGATAAGCCTTGAGACGAAATATGGCCCTCTCCGCTTTAAATTAGCCAGTTGGAAGGGAGAGCCGATCAACCTTTCCCCCGAATATGAGGACTGTAAAAAATTGGCACTCGCTCAGAACGTCCCGCTTAAACAAATCTATGAGGAGGCTAAAAAGGTCGCTCTTCTTTTTCAAAAAAAATCTTAGAGTCTTCTTATTCCAACTCGATCCTTCTATTGAAAAGTCTGGCTTGGAAGTTTTATATTTAACTTAGGAGGCAGGAGTGAAATGAAAAAAAATAGGTTCTTTATCGGTTCGGTTTTAGTTTTAAGTGTTTTTCTCTTAGCTCCCCAAGGTTTTTCGGGGGAGAAAAACAACCCACCAATCATTACCCATTCTTTTGCTATTGAAAAAGGGCCTTATGGATCTATCCTAAAACTTTATCTTGAAGCTGAAGACCCCGATGGAGATATGTTCAGGGTGGCTACAGTGGTCGATCAGATTGGATTTGGTCGTTATCCAACCGATTGGATTATCCTGAAACCCCAGTTCCGGAAAACATTACGCGGATACCTCCAGTGGAATACCTTTAGCTCCAACACCCACTATATGAGAGAATGGACCTCTATCACCATAAGAGTTTCGATCTTTGATAAGGCAGGAAATGAGAGTAACGAGGTGATTTTCCCATTTTCGTTTGAAACCGTGAATGCTAAATCGGTTTCTATTCAGCCTCCCTCTCCTTTTGACCAAAAAGATTTGCCCCGATTAGGGAATATTCATATTAATCTGTACGAACCGACCTTGATGGGGGATGCCAGGAGGGTATGGGAAGATTAGATTAATTTTTAGGCTCAATTCATAAGGGAAGGAGGAGACCGATGAACTCTTTTTCAAAAAGAAATATGGGGTGGACAGCAACGATTCTTTTCGTGTTGGCTCTTTTTCTATTAGGGGGATGTTCCACCCTCTCTCGAGAAAAGAGAGAGGAGTCTGCAAAAGATACGCTCGGAGGAAAATACTATTATTTTGAAGATGTTCGAGTCCCTCAGGAACTCAATTATAAACAAAAAAGATCTTTTGTTTATGAAACCCCGAGATTTAAAGCCGGAGTCCTATATTTTACCAAATGGAGACTCGATACGGACTCCCTCATCGACTTTTTTATCCATTCCATGGAAAAGGATAATTGGAAGTTGATTAATAGCTATAAAGGAAAAGAGTCCATTCTTAATTTTTCGAAACCTGAAAAGAGTTGCATGATCAAGATCGTGGAGAAGTGGTGGGGGAATACAGAGGTTGAAATCCGGGTAGGGCCCACCGGTGAAAAATAGAAAGGGGATAAGGAATCCCCCATGAGCGGTTGGAATGTTAGACGCTCAGGTTAGACGCACCATTGATCAATACCACCTGTTTCATGATGGCGATCGAGTCATCGTAGGAGTCTCGGGTGGGTTGGATTCAATGGTTCTCCTTTATCTCCTGAACTCCTTCATTGAGACCTTCCACCTTATCCTTATTGTGGCTCATGTAAACCACGGCCTTCGCATTGGAGAATCAGAGAGGGAAGCTGAGTTTGTTCAAAGGGAAGCTTCAAAGTTTGGCCTTCCCTTTGAGTACGGAAAGTTTGATGTGAGAGGGTTCCAAAAAAGAGAAGGATTATCTCTTGAGGATGCGGCACGGAAGATTCGTTTTAAGTTTTTTGAAGAGCTCCTTCATAAACATCGGGCCCAAAAGATTGCCTTGGGACACCATGCCGATGATCAAGTGGAGACGATGCTTTTAAGATTATTGAGAGGGACTGGACTGAAAGGATTAAAAGGGATGATTCCCCTAAGAGACGGAAAAGTGGTCAGACCTCTTCTTGAGGTTTGGAGGAGGGACATCGAGTCTTTTGCTAAAGAAAAGGGAATTCCCTATCTCATCGATTCTTCCAATATTCAAAGGGATTATCTTCGAAATCGAATCCGACTGGATCTCATTCCCTGGATTGAGAAAGAGTACCAACCCCATTTCAAGAAGATCCTGTTAGGGATGTCAAAGATCCTTCGCCTTGAAGATGATTTTCTGGAGAGAGAGTCGGAAAAGGCATTCCAAGGGTTGGTTCAGGAAGAAGAAGGGGGATTCGCCTTTAAATTTTCCGATTATCGATCCCTCCACCCCGCCTTGCAATGGCGGGTGATCGGGAAGCTCTTAAAAATAGGTGGGTTCGATGAAGGAGGAGAAGAGATCGTGGTGAATCAGCGACGAATCTTTGAGAGCTTCTCTCACCCTCCTGCGAGTTTCTCATTGTCACTCTCAGAGGAATTGTTTCTGGAAAAGAAATATAATTGGGTATTTTTAAAGAAAGGGAGATTGGAGGTAACCCCTCCTTTCGAGGTGGAACTCCCTGGTCCAGGTCGAACCTATATTAGAGAGATTCAGAAGGAAGTGGAAGTAGAAAAGAGGCAGAGGGGATTTTTTGAAGAAGACAATGAGCGTTCCCCCAATATAGCCCTTTTTGATTTTCAAAAAATTTGTTTTCCCCTGAAGGTCAGAAATGTTAGACCTGGGGATCGATTTCAACCTTTGGGATTGAAAGGGACTCAAAAAGTAAAGGACTATTTTATTAATCATAAAATTCCAAGAATAGAAAGGTCAAAGATTCCCCTCTTAATCTCTGGAGACAGGATTGCCTGGATTGTGGGTCATCGGATGGATGAAAGATTTAAAATTACCCATGAGACGAAAGAGGTTTTAAGAGTTCGATTCATTTGAGAATCCTCTTCTTTTTCCCTTCCCTAAATTGACCTTCATTATGGGTCAGAAATCCTTGACAACCCAAAGGGGGGTAAGTTAATGATTAATAATTCCTATAGAAAAAGTATGATTTTTAACTTATGAGAATTTCAACAAAAATTAGATATGGAATAAGAGCAATGGTTGAACTCGCTTCCAGTTATGGAAAAGGGCCGATTGACCTAAAAGAAATTGCCAGAAGAGAAGAGATTTCGTTAAAATATCTTGAGCAGGTTTTTATACCCCTTCGAACAGCTGGTTTGGTAAAATCCATCAGAGGCTCAAAAGGTGGATATTCCTTGGGGAAACCCCCATCTGAGATCTACCTCTCAGAGATTGTGGAGGTGTTAGAAGGTCCCATTGAAATAGTGGATTGTTTAAGGGATTCGAAAAACTGCCACAAAGCTTCCCATTGTGTAACCCGAGAGGTCTGGAGAGAGGTTTCTCAGGCAATTCAAAATATCCTCTCCTCTATTACATTAGAGGAATTGTTAAATCGAAAGAGAGAGAAGGAAGAGATAGGGACGCCACTCTATCAAATATAAAGGATAAAAAGTAGGAGGGGAAATGGCTAAGAGCATCGAGGAAATTAACGAAAAGATTAAGAAGGGGAAGGTCGTTGTCTTCACTGCGGAAGAGATTATCGACGTTGGAAAACAAAAGGGAGTAAAGAAGGCAGCCCAAGAAGTCGATGTGGTGACCACAGGGACTTTTGGCCCCATGTGTTCCTCAGGTGCCTATTTTAATTTAGGGCATACCAAACCAAGAATTAAATTGGGAGGCGGAAAGGTTTATCTTAATGATGTTCCAGCTTATACAGGATTAGCGGCGGCCGATTTTTTCATAGGAGCTACAGCTCTTCCAGAGGATGATCCACGAAACAAGATTTATCCCGGGAGATTTTCTTACGGAGGAGGGCATGTGATCGAAGAACTCGTTTCAGGTAGGGATGTGAGGCTTGTGGCAATGGCCTATGGAACCGACTGTTATCCCAGAAAAAGTCTCGAGACTTATATCTCCTTAAAGGATCTTAATGAGGCAGTGCTGTTTAATATTCGAAACGCTTATCAGAATTATAATGTAGCAGTGAATCTTTCGGATCGGGTTCTCTATACCTATATGGGAATGCTTCAGCCTCGATTAGGAAATGCAAACTATTGTAGCGCTGGACAGTTAAGCCCTTTGCTCAACGACCCGTATTATAAAACGATTGGGATTGGGACGAGAATCTTCCTGGGAGGTGGAATTGGTTACGTCGTTGGCAGCGGGACACAACATAATCCAAATGTAGAAAGGACCGAAAAAGGGGTTCCCAAAATGGGGGCAGGGACCCTTTCGGTAAAAGGGGATCTAAAAATGATGAGTCCCAAATGGCTTCGGGGGACTTCCTTTATAGGATATGGATCGACTCTGACCATAGGAATTGGGATTCCCATTCCCATCCTTGACGAGGAGATTCTGGAATATACGATGGTTCGAGATGAAGACATCTGGGCACCGGTGGTAGACTATAGCGAATCCTATCCCCAGATGATCTCAGAGCCCTTAGGATGGGTCAATTATAAAGAACTTAAGAGCGGGAAAATCTCGGTTCAAGGCAAAGAGGTTCCTACCTCCGGACTCTCCAGCTACTTCAAGGCAAGGGAGATTGCCCAGATTCTGAAAGAATGGATCCAAATGGGGAAGTTCTTTTTAACTAAACCGGTGGAACTTCTTCCTTCCGTGGATTCTGGAATCATTTTTAAACCCTTCAAAGAGAGGCCTATTAAAAAGAGATAAGGGAAGGGGAAGGAGGGCGTGATGCAAAAGAGAAGAGTCGTGTTCAATTATCCTCCTCATGTGGTCGAGCAACCCGTGATCTCCAAACTGGTCAAAGATTTTGATTTAACTGTGAATATTTTAAGGGCCCATATCACCCCCAAAGAGGAAGGAAGATTAGTCTTAGAGATTACAGGAAAACGACAGGCCTTAGAGGCAGGTCTTCATTATATCAAAGAATTGGGTGTAGAGGTTCAACCCTTAGCTCAGGATGTGAAATGGTATGAGGATCGTTGTACCCATTGCACCGCATGTGTTTCTATCTGCCCTCCAAAAGCATTAGAGGTGAACCGGACGACGATGGAAGTCTCTTTTAAAAAGGAAAGGTGCATCGCCTGCGGTCTCTGTATTTCAGCCTGCCCCTATCGAGCCATGGAGATTCTTTTCTAAGAATGAATCTTCCCGGAAGACGAAAAAGAGCCGTCGTGGCCATGAGTGGAGGAGTCGATTCGAGTACCGCCGCAGGGGTCCTCAAAGAAAGGGGATTTGAAGTCATTGGAGCAACGATGTGTCTCGGGAGGATCCATCAAAATTCTATCGGAGGAAGAAGATGTTGTGATGCCTCCAGTATTGAAGATGCGAGAAGAGTCGCCCTTCGATTGGGGATTCCCTTTTATGTCTTTGAATTAGGCGAGGATTTTGAAAAAGAAGTGATTCAGTATTTTTGTAACGAGTACCTCTGCGGAAGGACTCCTAATCCCTGTATCCTCTGTAACGAGAGAATCAAATTCGGATCCTTTTTAAAGAAAGCCCTGGAAATGGGTGCGGAGTATGTAGCTACGGGCCACTATGCTCGAATAGAGTATGATGAGAAGGAGGGGGAGTATCTCCTAAAGAAGGGGATAGATCGGAGAAAGGATCAATCCTATTTCCTTTTTTCTTTAAAACAACCTCAACTTCACCACATCCTCTTCCCATTAGGGGAGTTCAGAAAAGAGGAGGTTCGAAAGAAAGCTTTTCACTTCGGACTTCCTATCCATAATAAACCCGAAAGCCAGGAGATTTGCTTTATTGCTGAGAATTCCTATCATTCTTTTCTTACCGAAAGAATGAAGAGTTCTCTTCTTCAACCTGGCCCTATTTTTGACCAAGATGGGAATCTTTTGGGCAGACATAAAGGGATTGCATTCTATACGATTGGTCAACGAAGAGGGCTCGGTCTGGCAAAAGGAAAGCCTCTTTATGTGATTGCAATGGATCGGGAAAAGAATGCCCTTTTCGTTGGCGAGCAGCGAGAGGTTTACCGGAAGACCTTCGTGGTGGATCACTTAAATTGGATCTCCTCAAAAAAGATAGAGTCGTCGATCCACGCCCAGGTGAAGATTCGATATAATCACACAGGGGCGGAGGCTATGGTCTCCTTCCGAGGAGAGGGGGAGTGGATCGTCCAATTTAAGGTCCCTCAAAAGGCCATCACTCCTGGACAGGCAGCGGTTTTCTACCAGGAGGATAAAGTCCTTGGAGGAGGATGGATTAAGGAAGTGATGGATTAAAGGGAGGAGAGAAAGGGAAAGGGGGATTTGATTATTCTTATAGGATCCAAAAACGGGGAACATCGATTAGAACGATGGAGCTGAATTTAGCGGACAAGATGAGAAAATTAAGAGAGATATTGAAATCCATGAATAAGGTACTGGTGGCCTTTTCAGGGGGTGTGGACAGCTCCTTTCTCTTAAAGGTGGCTAAAGATAGCCTTGGAGAGAAAGACGTTCTTGCAGTGACGGCCACCTCTCCCTTATACCCTCAAAGGGAATTGGAATTTGCCAAGAAAATAGTGAGAGAGATTGGGGTAAGACATATCCTCATCGAATCCAACGAACTTAAGATTGCGGGTTTTTCTGATAATCCAATCCATCGATGCTATCTTTGTAAAAAAGGGCTTTTTAGTGAATTAAGGAGAGTCGCTGAAGAGGAAGGGTTCTTTCATATCGTTGAAGGCTCGACATTGGATGATGAGAGAGACCATAGACCGGGGAAGATGGCGATCAAAGAATTGGGGATAAGGAGTCCTTTAAAAGAGGCTTTATTTTCAAAAAATGAGGTGAGAGAGGCCTCCAAAGAGCTCGGGCTTACGAATTGGGATAAACCATCCTTTGCCTGTTTAGCTTCAAGATTTCCATACCATAGCAAGATTACGGAGGAGGAACTGAGAAGGGTAGAGGAGGCAGAAGAATTCTTGATCGGTTTAGGATTTAAACAGGTAAGGGTTAGACACTATAGAGATCTGGCAAGGATTGAACTGTACCCGGAGGAGATAGATCGGTTGATGGGAAAATATTTAAGGGAGAGAGTGGTCAATCATTTTAAAAAAATTGGATATAAATATGTGACTCTCGACCTTCAGGGATTTCGATCGGGATCCATGAACGAGGTCCTTTCATGAAAGCCATTGCTCTTCTTTCTGGTGGATTGGATAGTACCCTGGCGGCCAAATTGATTTTGGATCAAGGGATTGATCTTGAAGCCATCAATTTCCTTACTCTCTTTTGCACCTGTACCTCCAAAGAATCTTCGTGTCTGGCCTCACAAAAGGCTGTCGAAAGATTGAGAATTCCCCTGAAGATCTTCAATGTCTCTCAAGAGTTTCTTGAAGTGGTGAGGCATCCAAAACATGGATATGGAAGCAACCTGAATCCCTGTATCGATTGTCGGATCTTCATGCTGAGGAAGGCAAAGGCCTATATGGAGACCTCAGGGGCTTCTTTTATCGTGACAGGAGAAGTCCTGGGTCAGAGACCGATGTCACAACGGAGAGAGACGATGCGATTGATTGAGAAAGAGGCAGGGCTGGAAGGACTCATCCTCCGACCTCTTTCAGCTAAATTTCTTCCTATCACGATTCCTGAAAGAGAAGGGTGGGTGGATAGGGAAAAGCTTCTTAATATTCAGGGACGATCAAGAAAAACACAGATCCAGTTGGCAGAACAATTAGGGATTCGGGACTATCCCTGCCCTGCGGGAGGATGTTTGCTTACCGATCCTGGATTCTCAAAGAGATTGAAAGACCTGATGACTCACCATCCTGAATTTACCCTCCATGATGTTCATCTGCTAAAATTTGGAAGACATTTTCGCCTTTCTCCAGAGGTGAAATTGATCGTTGGAAGAAATGAGGAAGAGAATCAAAAGATTCGGACGTTTGCCCAAGAGGGAGATATTTTGTTGAAATTGTCCTCCCTTCCGGGGCCCCTCTCTCTTTTGAGAGGGAAAGCCAAATCAGGGGAAATCGAAAAAGCGGCCGCCATTACGGTCCGTTACAGTAAAGGAAAAGGAAAGGGACAAGTCGAGATATTATGGAAAATAATGGGGGAAGAAGAAAGCCATCCCCTTTTTGTTTCATCCCTATCGGAGGAGGAGATTGAAAAGTATATGATAGGGGGATGATCTTTCACTCGATTTAGAGATCTGCCCCATTCATTCTATTTCTTTCGGGTATAGAGAGTTTTATAACGGTTTGGGTTGGAGGCAATACAACTCAGGCACTCCTCTGAAGAGAGGTCTACGGGTTCAATCAGGACTTCAAAGCCCAGTTCCCGATACTGCTCTGCCATTTCAGAAATCCTTGGTTCATCCATCGTAAAACGTTTTTCCCAGCCTTCTTTTTTCAGCTCCTCTTCTCGAAACATAGAAAATTTATCTCTTTTCCAATTTTTCAAAACATGGGATGCATAAGATTTGACCCTCGAAGCGACGGGTTCGAGTCTCCATCACCGATTCTTTGCAGGATTCACAGATTAGACTTTGGTGGATCCGAGCCTTTTTAGGAGGAGGATCCAGTGGCACTTTCACCTCAAAAAGGTCTTCAAAAGAGGCTTCCATAATTTGATTGCATCGCTCGAGGCGATTTTCTTCCCAGAGTCGCTGCTCCTCTTCGGTTAATCCTTCTGTTTGAATTTTCTTGCGAAGTGTTTCAATAAGATCTGTTGGTCCCTGAGACTTAGAAAGGGTATTCCCTCCACTGAAAGCACGGGGTCGAGCGACCAGACGGATAGCCTTTCCATCCCTTCGTCGATAAAAGGTAAAGGCATTCTTTCCATAGTCCTTGTGAATGAGATTCCCTTTCCCATAGGTGCAACCCGTAAGAAATTGAATCGCATCCACCGCGCAGCTATCCGTCTCTACGACGGCCACAATCTCTTCATCCGAGGCCTTTCCGAGTTCATTCAGGGCAAATTCAGCCGCCCGAATCCCAATGGCCAGTCCGGGGCACCAATGTCCATGAAACGCTTTTGTTTTCTCAATCTCTTCATGGGTTACTTTTTTGAACATCGTTTTGTCTCCTTTTATGATTTATTATTTTAACCTCTTATTATCGGTTTGTCACACCCAATAAAGATAGATCTGGGCGAGAAAATAATTTATTGATAATTTTAGAAATTGTGTTATAAACTAAAAGTTGAAAAAATTTTAATAAGTTACAATAAAGCCAAGGGAATGGATTCCCAAGCGATCAATCAGCATCCATGGATTCACCAATTCATCCAGTATCTCACACTGGAGAAGAATGCCTCTGCCCATACCTGCAGATGTTACAGGAAGGATTTAGAAGAATTTGAAAATTTTCTCAGAAATTCGAACATTAAGGTTGACCCCCACGGTCAATTTGAAATAGAGAAGGTGGATCGATTCGATATCCGAAGGTATTTAAGCTTTCTTCATCGAAAAAATAGGAAGAGTTCTATCGCAAGAAAACTATCGACCCTGAGGTCTTTTTTCAGGTATTTAGTTCGAGAAAAGGTAATCTCGGTCAATCCTGCGAAAGGGGTTTCTACTCCAAAGGTTGAAAAACCCCTCCCCACCACCCTCACGGTGGATGAGGCTTTCCGGTTAATGGATTGTCCAAAGAGGGAAGAAAAGGAGAGGGAGCTCAGGGATCGGGCCATCTTGGAACTCCTCTATTCAAGTGGATTGAGGGTGGGAGAGTTGGTTTCGTTGAATCTTCGTGATTTAGACCTGACCCTTGGAATTGTTAAGGTTTTTGGTAAAGGGAGAAAGGAGAGGATCGTTCCTGTTGGATCGAAGGCCATAGAGGCTCTCAAAGCCTATTTGGAGAATAGGATGAGTGGAGAGCCAGATACCCCTCTCTTTATCAATACAAGAGGAGGAAGGCTAACAGCCCGAAGTGTGGATCGAATCATCAAAAGGTATTCGAAGAGCTCAGGGATTGTAAGAAAAGTGAGTCCCCATACCCTCCGCCACACCTTTGCCACCCATCTCTTAGATGCAGGGGCAGATATTCGAGAGATTCAAGAGATGCTTGGACATTCAAGCCTATCCACGACGCAACGCTACATTCACCTGACTCCAGGGAAACTCATGGAGGTTTATGATAAAGCCCATCCAAGAAGTTTCCATTGGGAGGAGAAAGAAGGGAGATGAGCCTTAAATCAACCACCATCCTTTGTGTTCGGCATAAAGGAAAGACCGTAATGGCAGGAGATGGTCAGGTCACCCTTGAGCAGACGATTATGAAACATACGGCCAGAAAGGTCCGTAAGATCTACCAGGATCGAGTTCTGGCCGGCTTTGCAGGCGCCACAGCCGACGCCTTTACCCTTTTTACCAAATTTGAAGAAAAGCTGGAACAATATAATGGGAACCTTCTTCGGGCAGCGGTAGAACTGGCAAAGGACTGGAGGACGGATCGAATTCTAAGAAGATTAGAAGCCCTTCTCATTGTGGCAGATCGGGAACACTCGCTCATTATTTCAGGCAACGGAGATGTGATTGAACCGGATGATGGGGTGACGGCTATCGGGAGCGGTGGTCCTTATGCCCATGCAGCAGCCAAGGCCCTCATCAAACATTCCAGCCTGGACGCAAGAAGCATCGCGGAAGAGGCGATGAAAATTGCCGCCTCTATTTGTATCTATACCAATGATCAAATCCTTATCGAGGAGTTATGATTAAGACCTTTACCCCCAGAGAGATTGTTTCAGAATTAGATAAATATATTATTGGGCAGAAGGATGCTAAACGCTCGGTGGCCATTGCCTTAAGAAATCGGTGGCGGAGGCAGCAGATCCCAGAACCCCTACGGGATGAGATTGCACCGAAAAATATCATCATGATTGGCCCCACGGGGGTAGGAAAGACCGAGATTGCACGAAGGCTTGCCAAATTAGCTCAAGCCCCTTTTCTGAAGATCGAAGCTTCCAAATTTACAGAAGTGGGATATGTGGGACGAGATGTGGAATCCATGATTCGGGATTTAACGGACCTTGCGGTCAATATGGTGAAAGAGGAGGAGTCCAAAAAGGTTCAACAGAAAGCCGAGGAGATGGCCGAAGAGAGACTCCTGGATATGCTTCTGCCCTCTTCGGGGAGAGGTTCCCATCGGGGAAGCGAGGAGACCCGAGAGACGCGGGAAAAGCTCCGAAAGATGCTTCGGGGAGGGAGGTTGAATGAGAAATATGTGGAGGTAGAGGTTCAGGATCGAAACCTGCCGATTGTGGAGATCTTTACGGCCTCTGGAATGGAGGAGATGGATATCAATATCAAGGAGATGTTTGGAAGCCTTTTCCCGAAGAAAAAAAAGCAGAAGAAGGTGAAGGTTCCAGAAGCCCTTCGAATCCTGGCACAGGAAGAGGCCCAAAAATTGATCGACATGGATATGGTCATTAAACAAGCCATCGAGCGGGTGGAGCAATCTGGCATCATCTTTCTTGATGAGATTGATAAGATCGCAGGGAGGGAGTCCACCTATGGCCCGGATGTCTCTCGAGAAGGGGTGCAGAGGGATCTTCTTCCTATCGTTGAAGGAACGACGGTCACGACAAAATACGGGATGGTCAAGACAGACCATATCCTGTTCATCGCCGCCGGAGCATTCCATGTCTCCAAGCCTTCTGATCTTATTCCAGAACTTCAGGGAAGGTTTCCAATCAGGGTCGAGCTGGATTCTCTTAAAAAGGAGGATCTGGTCAGAATATTAACGGAACCCGAGAATGCATTGATCAAACAATATACCGCGCTGATGGAGACAGAATCCGTGAAATTAGAGTTTACCCAGGATGCCATCGAAGAGATTGCCGAAATGGCGGCCCTGATTAATGAACGAACAGAAGATATCGGGGCAAGACGCCTCTATACCATTATGGAGCGACTCCTCGATGAAATCTCTTTTGATGCTCCAGAGTTGAGCGGAAAAAAGATGGTCATCGATGCCAGGTATGTCAAGGAGAAATTGAAAGACTTTGTGGAGGATGAAGATTTAAGCCGATATATCTTATAGCCGAAGGGTTTAAAGAGTCCAAGGGTTCAAGAGTTTAAAGAGTGGGGATGGATCGATGTTGAGCCCTTGGATTCATTATTCTTAATGAGAGGAGCCTTCGATGGATCACCCGATGGAGAAAGCAAAGGTGTTGATAGAAGCCCTCCCCTATATCAGACGGTTTTGGGGGAAGACCTTCGTCATCAAGTATGGGGGAAGCACGATGGAGGAGGAGAAGGTGAGGCGAAGTTTTGCCCTCGATGTGGTTCTCCTAAAATATATCGGCCTGAATCCTGTAGTGGTTCATGGAGGAGGACCTCAGATTGGTGAGATGCTGACTAAAATCGGTAAAAAATCCGAGTTCATCGAAGGGATGAGAGTAACCGATCCCGAGACAATGGAGATCGTAGAGATGGTTCTGGTAGGAAAGGTAAACAAAGAGATTGTCTCTTTGATTAATCAACAGGGAGGGAAGGCGGTTGGCCTGAGCGGGAAAGATGGAGGGCTTCTTTTGGCTGAAAAGATGAGGTTAAGAAAGGTATCGAGCAGTGAAAAGGGCCAGGAAGAGATCGACATTGGAATGGTGGGAGAGGTAAAGGCCGTTCGACCCGAGGTGATTCAAGCCTTAGAGAAAGAGGGTTTTATTCCTGTCATTGCACCAATTGGGGTAGGGGAGTCAGGGGAGACTTACAACATCAATGCCGATTTAGTCGCAGGAAAGGTGGCCTCGGCCTTAAAAGCGGAAAAGCTGATCCTTTTGACCGATGTAGAAGGGGTGTTAGACCGAGAAAAGAATCTTGTTTCCACCCTTTCTTCCTCCGAGGCTCTGGAGATGATCGAGAAGAAAATCATCTCTTCGGGAATGATTCCAAAAGTCAGATGCTGTCTGGATGCCTTGGAAGAGGGGGTCAGCAAAACCCATATCATTAATGGAACGATGGAGCATGCCATCCTCTTAGAAATTTTTACCGATGTAGGGATTGGGACCCAGATTACAAGAGAATCATAAGGAGCAGATCAAAAAATGGATTCTAAAACCTTGATGGGGCTATCCGAACATTACATCGCCCCCACCTATGCACGCTTTCCGATCCTCCTTGTCCGGGGGAAAGGGACAAGGCTGTGGGATTCGGAAGGGAAAGAGTATCTCGATTTTGTTTCTGGCTTGGCGGTGTGCAATTTAGGTCATTGCCATCCTAAGGTGGTCAAGGCCATTCAGGAACAGGCGGAAAAACTGATCCATGTTTCCAACTTTTATTATATCGAACCTCAGATTCAACTGGCTGCCCTTCTTTGCAAACACTCCTTTGCGGATAAAGTCTTTTTTTGCAACAGCGGGGCAGAGGCCAACGAAGGGGCAATAAAGCTTGCCCGAAAATATGCGAAGGAGAAGTCAGGAGAGAATCGATATGAGATCATCACCATGGAGCAATCCTTTCATGGGAGAACCTTAGCCACCCTCACGGCAACCGCCCAGGAGAAATATCATAAAGGGTATGATCCTCTTGTCCCTGGATTCCACTACGTTCCCTTCAACGATGTAGAATCATTGAAGAGGGCCATTAACGAAAAAACCTGTGCCGTGATGCTTGAGCCTATTCAAGGAGAGGGGGGAGTCCGCATCCCTCGGGAAGGATATCTCAAGGCCGTTCGGGAGATCTGCGATGAAAAGGGCATCCTTCTTATCTTTGATGAGGTTCAGGTGGGGATGGGCAGGACTGGAAAACTCTTTGCCTATGAACATGAGAACGTGAAACCCGATCTAATGACCCTTGCAAAATCCCTGGCCGGAGGTGTACCGATCGGAGCCCTTCTGATAAGAAAGGGGATTGCTGAGGCCTTTCAACCTGGAGATCATGCCTCGACCTTTGGTGGAAATCCTCTGGCAACCGCAGCCGGAGTCGCTGCTCTGAGGGCTATCCTCGAAGAAGGGATGCTTGAGAATTGCCAGAAGGTCGGAGCCTATTTTCTGTCTCGATTGGGAGAGATGAAGAAGAGGTTTCCCTTTGTTCGGGAGGTTCGTGGCAAAGGACTCATCCTCGGGATGGAACTCGAGATGGAAGGAGGCTCTGTTGTAAAGGAGATGATGAAAAGGGGATTTCTCATTAATTGTACAATGGGGAATGTGCTCCGTTTTCTTCCACCTCTCATCATCACGAAAGAAGAGGTCGATCGGATGCTTGAAGCCTTAGAAGAAGTCTTTAAAAATATTAAAGGATAAAAGAAGGAGGATTCCATGAAGGGAGAAGTGAAAAAAGTAGTCCTGGCTTATTCAGGAGGGCTGGATACCTCCATCATTCTGAAATGGCTGAAGAATGAATATGGATGTGAAGTCATCACTTTTACTGCGGATATCGGACAAGGAGAAGAACTAGACCATCTGGAGGAGAAGGCCTTGGCCACAGGGGCCAGTAAGGTCTATATCGAGGATCTTCGAGAGGAGTTTGTGAGGGATTATGTTTTTACTGCGCTGAAATCCAATGCTGTCTATGAAGGTACCTATCTTCTGGGAACTTCCATTGCACGGCCTTTGATTGCTAAGAGACAGGTGGAGATCGCTCAACTGGAAGGGGCGGATGCCGTTGCCCATGGAGCTACGGGAAAAGGAAACGATCAGGTCCGATTTGAATTGACCTATTATGCCCTCAACCCATATATCCGGGTGATCTCTCCATGGAGACAATGGCAATTTAAATCCCGGGAGGAATTGATGGCTTATGCCAAAGCCAATGGGATTCCTGTACCTGTCACGAAAGAGAAACCTTACTCGACCGATCGGAATCTTCTACATATTAGCTTCGAGGGAGGGATCCTTGAAGATCCTTGGGCGGAACCCCCAGAAGAGATGTTTATCCTTTCTGTTTCTCCGGAAAAGGCTCCGGACCGACCGACCTATGTAGAGATTGACTTTGAAGATGGGGTTCCCAAGCGAGTGGATGGCGAGACCCTTTCACCGGCTCAATTACTCGCGCGACTCAATGAACTGGGAGGAAAGAATGGAGTCGGTCGGGTGGACATGGTCGAGAACCGTTATGTGGGGATGAAATCAAGAGGAGTCTACGAGACTCCTGGAGGGACCATCCTTCATATCGCCCATCGGGCCATCGAGTCTATTACGATGGATAGAGAAGTGATGCACTTCAGGGATAGTCTCATCCCAAAGATCGCGGAATTGATTTATTATGGCTACTGGTTTTCTCCAGAGATGGAAGTCTTGAAAAAGACCCTGGATGAAATGCAAAAGGATGTGACCGGAACCGTTCGCCTGAAACTTTACAAAGGAAATTGCATCGTGGTCGGTCGGAAGTCCGAACGATCCCTTTACCATGGGGCCTTTGCCACTTTTGAAAAGGACACGGTTTATAACCAACAAGATGCTGAAGGTTTTATTCGCCTCAATGCCTTAAGGCTTCGAATCAGAAAAATGATGAGAGGCTGAGGTTGAGAGAGTGGAAAGTCGAGAGTGAAAAATGAAAAAAGAAAAAATTTTTAAAGGAGTGGTAGGATAGGAAGATGATCCCGAAATATAATCCAAAAGAGATTGAAGAAAAATGGCAGAAGATCTGGGAGGAACAGAAGCTATTTAAGGCCGTCGAGGATCCGAATAAAAAGAAGTACTATCTTCTTGAGATGTTTCCTTATCCTTCAGGAAAGATCCACATGGGTCATGTTCGTAACTACTCCATTGGAGATGTGGTCGCCCGATATAAATGGATGAAAGGGTTTAATGTCCTTCATCCCATGGCCTGGGATGCCTTTGGGATGCCTGCCGAGAATGCCGCTATCGAGCATGGAGTCCATCCGGCGAAATGGACCTATGAAAATATTGAGTATATGAAGCATCAGCTCAAACGGATGGGCTTCAGCTATGATTGGGATCGAGAGTTCGCTACGTGTGATGTCTCCTATTATAAATGGGAGCAGCTCTTTTTCATCAAGATGTATGAAAGGGGATTGGCTTACAAAAGGAAATCATTGGTGAACTGGTGCGAGATCTGTAAAACGGTACTGGCCAATGAGCAGGTTATGGGAGACGGAACCTGCTGGCGAGGCCATCCCGATGATCCCGGGGTCACTCAGAAGGAGCTGGAGCAATGGTTCTTTAAAATTACGGATTATGCAGAGGAGCTTCTTGAGTGGTGTGATCGACTTCCCGGTTGGCCCGAACGAGTTCTCGCTATGCAGCGAAACTGGATTGGAAAGTCTATCGGAGCCGAGATTCATTTTCCTCTGGAGAATGGGAATGGCGTGATCAAAGTCTTTACCACCCGACAAGATACGGTCTTCGGAGCGACCTTCATGAGTCTGGCTCCGGAGCATCCCTTTGCCTTAGACCTCTCGAGGGGGACCTCCCAAGAAAAAGCAGTGAGAGACTTTATTGAAAAAGTTAAGAGACAAGATTGGATGAAACGGACTTCTCCCACCACGGAAAAGGAAGGGGTCTTTACTGGGGCTTATTGTCTCAATCCAATGACCCACGAGCGAATGCCTATCTATGTAGCCAACTTTGTTCTCATGGAGTACGGGACAGGGGCGGTAATGGGTGTTCCCACGCACGACCAGAGGGATTTTGAATTTGCCAAGAAATATGGGCTTCCTCTCATCGTTGTCATTCAGCCGGAAGGGGATCCCCTGGCGGCTGAAACCATGACACAAGCTTACGAGGGAGAAGGTCGTCTGGTTCATTCTGGTCCATTCAATGGAATGGATAGTGTTTCGGCCAGAGAGGCGATTGCGAAGTATCTCGAAGAAAAGGGATTAGGAGGAAAGAAGGTCAGTTATCGTTTAAGAGATTGGGGAATCTCAAGACAGCGCTACTGGGGAGCCCCCATTCCAATCATCTACTGCGATCGTTGTGGAACGCTCCCTGTTCCAGAGAAAGAGCTTCCTGTTGTTCTCCCTCTTGATGTAGAGATCACGGGGATGGGAGAATCTCCTCTGGCAAAGGTGAAAGATTTTGTAGAGATCCGATGTCCCCGATGCCGTGGTTTTGCAAGACGGGAGACCGATACAATGGATACCTTTGTCGAGTCCTCCTGGTACTTCGATCGGTTTGCCTGTCCGGACTATCAGGAAGGACCACTGGATCGAAAGAGGGTGGATTACTGGATGCCTGTCGATCAGTATATAGGAGGGATCGAACATGCCATCCTTCACCTCCTTTATTCACGGTTTTTTACCCGAGTATTGAAAGAGCTGGGCTGGGTCGGAGTGGAGGAACCATTTACCAATCTTCTTACCCAGGGGATGGTATGTAAGGAGGTCTATGAATGTCCCAGGGATGGTTATCTCTTTCCTGAAGAGATAGAACGAAAGGGAGAATGGATTCACTGTCGAAAATGCGGAGGAGAGATTGAAGCGGGCCGGCTTGAAAAGATGTCCAAGTCGAAAAAGAATGTGGTGGATCCAGAGTACCTCATTGAGAAGTACGGTGCCGATACAGCCAGGATGTTCTGCCTTTTTGCCGCACCTCCGGAGAAGGATCTGGATTGGAGCGATCAAGGGGTAGAGGGTTCTTTCCGATTTCTCAATCGAGTCTGGAGACTCATCTGGGATCAGGCCCCTCGTCTCAAAGATCTGACGCCACTTCCTTTGGGCACCCCATTAGAAGGAGAACCCAGATTCCTTCGTCAAAAGACCCATCAGACCATCAAGAAAGTCACCGAAGATATCGAACGGTTTCACTTCAACACGGCGATCAGTGCGATCATGGAGTTGGTCAATGAAATTTATGCCTCCGATCTGAAGGATCAGGAGGATGAGATATCCAGAAGAGTCCTCCGGGAGGCCATCGAGACCACTGTCCTTCTGCTTTCCCCCTTTGTCCCTCATATTTCAGAAGAGTTATGGGAACGATTGGGGAATCATGAATCGATCATTAAGCGACCGTGGCCAGAGTATGATCCCGAGGCTATTCTTAAAGAAGAGATTCTCATTGTCGTTCAAATTAATGGAAAGTTAAGAGATCGAATTACGGTTCCTGCCTCATCCGGAGAAGAAGAGATCAAGCAATGGGCTCTAAAGAGCGAGAGGGTGAAGAGATACGTTGAAGGAAAGGAGATTAAGAAAGTCATATTCGTTCCTAAGAAGTTAATCAATATTGTCTGTTAACCGATCCTATGAGAGTGGTGTTTGTGACTTTTTTAACTGTTTTACTTTTAGGCTGTGGATACCAGATGGTAGGAATGGAGACCCACAGGCCTCCTGGGATCACCTCTATTGCTATCCCCACCTTTGTCAATCAAACCTTTGAGCCCAGCATAGAAGTTCCTTTGACCCAGGGGTTTCTCAGAGAATTCATTCAGGATAGAAGGGTTAAAGTGGTCGATCGAAAAGAAGCGGACTCCATTCTTGAGGGGGTGATCAAATCGTATCAAATCCATTCGATTTCTTATGATCGTTCAGGGGTTGCTCAGGAGTATCAAACCACGGTGAAATTGGATCTTACCCTCCGGAGGAGAAATGGAGAGGTCCTCTGGATTCAGAAAGACCTTACCGAGAGCCGGACCTATCGTATCTCCACCTCTCCCCTGATGACCGAATCTAACAAGGCCTCTGCCCTTCAATCCCTCGGTCGACTGATGGCCGAGAGCATTAAAAATAGATTCTTCTGTGACTTTTAATGAGAAGGACGCAAAGAAAGGATGAGAGATGTATACGGCGTCTGATTTGAAAAAGGGCTTAAAGATTATGATTAATAATGAACCCTATCTGGTCACCTATTTTGAGTTCACCAAACCCGGGAAAGGACAAGCCCTTTATCGAACGAAGCTGAAGAATATGCTCACCGGGTTGACGATCGATCGAACCTTCCGGGAAGGAGACAGCTTCGAGCCGGCCTCGTTGGAAGAGAGAGAGATGCAGTATCTCTATAAAGAAGGGGATCATTATTATTTCATGGACAATGAGACCTATGAACAGATCGTGATTGAAGAGGAGACGGTTGGAGAAGCGAGATACTATCTTATCGAAAATTTAAATGTGAAGGTCTTGATGTTCCGAGAGAAGCCCATTGGGGTAGATTTGCCCAATTTTGTTAATCTCAAGGTTATAAAGACCGAGGCGTGGGTAAAAGGGGATACGGCAAAGTCGGACTATAAGCCTGCCACGGTAGAAACGGGGTATGAACTTCGGGTGCCTCCTTTTATCGAAGAGGGAGAGGTCATTACGGTAGATACTCGCACAGGGGAATACGTCACCCGAGTCAAGGGATAGAGAGGTGTGAAGAATTGGTCCCTTACCAGAAAGAAGGGTATTCTCTGGCGCAGAGCAAAGATCATTCAATCTATTCGAGGGTTTTTTACATCGAGAGGTTACCTTGAGGTAGAGACCCCTCATCGAATTCCTGCCCCTGCCCCTGAATCCCATATCGATCCGTTCTCTTCTGAGGGATGGTTTCTCCATCCTTCTCCCGAGCTCTGCATGAAAAGAATGCTTTCAGCAGGATATGAGAAGATTTTTCAGATCTGCCATTGCTGGCGAAAAGGAGAAAGGGGAAGTCAGCACACTCCTGAATTTACCCTTCTGGAATGGTACCGGGTAGGGAGGGATTACTTCGATCTAATGGTGGAATGTGAGGAATTGATCCAAACCTTGGCAGGAGAGTTAGGATTGGGAGACTCCCTCCAATACCAAGGTCATCAGATTTTGCTTGAATCACCTTGGGAAAGGATTACGGTTGAGGAGGCTTTTATTCGCTATGCTCGAATTTCAGCAAAAGAAGCGCTTCGGAAAGATAGGTTTGATGAGGTGATGGTGCGGGAGATTGAGCCCCGACTCGGCATTGAGAGGCCAACTTTTCTCTATGATTATCCATCTGAACGAAGATCTTTGGCAAGATTGAAAAAGGAAAAGCCTTCCGTAGCAGAACGATTCGAGCTCTATCTGGGAGGCCTGGAGATGGCCAATGGTTTTTCCGAATTGACCGATCCCGAGGAGCAACGAAGAGTTTTTCAATCAGAGATCCTTATTCGTCAATCTTTAGGGAAGCCCGTCTATCCAATCCCCGAGAAGTTTTTAGATGAACTCGAAGAGATGCCCCCATCAGCAGGAATCGCTCTGGGTGTGGATCGGCTGGTCATGGTTTTGCTAAATGAGAGGAGAATCGATGAGGTGATTGCCTTTACTCCTGAAGACCTTTAATCCTCCTCATCGAGGTATTCCACTATCTCTCCCCGATAGTTTTTAAGGCGCAAGGTTTTCCCATTCCTTTCGACCTGTTCAGGCAAAATCGGGATCTTTCCCTTTCCCCCTGGAAGGTCAATCATATAGTAGGGGACGGCCAATCCAGAGATGTATCCTCTTAATCGATCCATGATCTTAAGCCCCTGATCCAGGGAGGTCCGAAAGTGTTTCGTTCCTTTTACAGGATCCATGTGGTGAAGATAGTATGGGCGGATGCGAAGGGTAAGGAGTTTTTTCATCAACTCCTTCATGATCTCAGGATCATCATTTACCTTTTTAAGAAGGACCGTTTGATTTCCCAATGGGATTCCAACATCGCTCAGGATGGCACAGGCTTCCGTGGATTCTTTTGTGATCTCCTGTGGATGATTGAAGTGGGTGTTCAAGAAGAGGGGGTGGTGGCGTTTCAATACCTTTGAAAGCCTTAAGGTGATTCGTTCGGGAAGGGTGACAGGTATTCGAGTATTGATCCTTAGAATTTGAATATGAGGGATAGTTTTTAGGGTTGAAAGAATCGTCTCCAATTCATCGTCGGTGAGCAGCAAAGGTTCTCCTCCTGAGAGGATGGCTTCTTGAACGTTTCGGTTCGCCTCGAGATATTTGACCCATGATCGAAGAGAATCGTTGAGCGGAAGGCTATGGCCACGAAAAATGCGATTTTTTCTTGTGCAGAACCGACAGAAGGTTGGACAGGATGAGGAAACAAGGAGTACGACCCGATCAGGATAACGATGAATGAGGCCTGGAACTGGAGCATTCCCTTCTTCATTTAGAGGGTCTTCTGAGAGGTGATCCGTTTCTAATTCACGCGGATCCGGAATCGATTGACACCAGATAGGATCTCCTATTTCTCGGATAAGATTGAAATAATAGGGGGTAATTCTTAGAGGATAACGGTCCACCACAGGTCGAAGCGGGATTGGATCGATAGAAAATCTCTCCACAAGGGTTTCAAGACTCGTAATACTTTGAGCAAGACTCTCTTCCCAGAGTTCCATCTTTCTTTGGTTTAATTCTACATTTTTCAAATATGGAAAGCAAAGGGAAGAAGTTTATCAAAATGAAGCAAAGTCTCCTCATAGAGGATAAGGGATATAATCGAAGATACCTTGAAAATATTTAGAAATATTGACGGAGAGGGAAGAAGGGGTTATATTTTTAAAACTTTTAGATAAAGGAGGGAGATTCTATGCCTATAAGGGTTGGGATTAATGGATTTGGTCGAATTGGTCGAAATGTCTTTCGAGCGGGCTACAAAAATCAGGAGTTAGAGTTCGTGGCAGTGAACGACCTTACCGATGCAAAGACTCTGGCCCATCTCCTCAAATATGATTCCGTTCACGGGAAGTTTGATGCAAAGGTAGAAGCGGGGAAGGATGCCATTTTGATTGACGGAAAAGAGGTAAAGGTGTTTGCTCAAAGGGATCCATCCCAGCTTCCCTGGAAGGACCTAAGAGTGGATGTGGTTCTGGAGAGTACAGGAAGGTTTACGGATCGGGCAGGGGGGGCTAAACATTTAGAGGCGGGAGCCAAGAAGGTCATTATTTCTGCCCCTGCAAAGGATCCGGATCTTACCCTTGTGTTGGGAGTCAATGAGAAGGATTATCAGCCCGAGAAACATCATATTCTATCCATGGGTTCCTGTACGACGAATTGTTTGGCTCCTATCGCAAAGATATTAGTGGACGAGTTTGGGGTTGAGTACGGGTTGATGACTACCATCCACGCCTATACCAATGATCAGGTGATTCTGGATTTTCCCCATCGGGACCTCCGACGGGCCAGGGCAGCAGCCATGTCCATGATTCCGACGACCACAGGGGCGGCCACCGCCCTCTCCCTGGTCATTCCAGAGCTGAAGGGGAAGATGGATGGAATGGCTATCCGGGTTCCTACTCCCAATGTCTCGGTTGTCGACCTTGTGGCAGAGGTCAAGAAAGAGACCACTACAGAGGGATTGAACCAGGTTTTAAAGTCTTATGCAGAGGGCAAGATGAAGGGGATTCTAAGTTTTTGCGAGGAGCCTCTGGTCTCCATCGACTTCAATGGAAACCCCCATTCCTCCATTGTGGATGGCCCATCGACGAAGGTCATCGGAGGTAGATTGGTCAAGATCATTTCTTGGTATGATAATGAATGGGGGTTCTCCAATCGAATGGTAGAACTATTTTTATTTTTGTTTGGGAAAAAATAAAGAGAGAAGGAGTCTACGGGGTGACCATTAAAAGAATTGACCAGATTGATTTGAAAGGGAAAAGGGTTTTCATCCGGGTGGATTTTAACGTTCCTCTCAATGAGAAGAACGAAATTACGGATGATACTCGAATCACTCTATCCCTTCCGACGATTCGTTTTGCCCTCGAGGCAGGAGGAAAGGTGATGGTGGCCTCCCACCTGGGAAGGCCTAAGGGGGAAAGGGATTCAAAGTATAGTCTGGCCCCTGTGGCAGAGAGATTGTCTCAATTGTTAGAGAGAAGAGTTCCCCTGGCCCCTGATTGTATCGGGGAGGAGGTTTTACGCCTGATTGAGGTAATGAAGGAGGGAGAGATCCTTCTTCTTGAAAACCTTCGATTTCATCCCGAGGAAGAGAAGAATGACGAGGCCTTCTCAAGGGAATTAGCCTCCCTTTGTGAGGTCTATATAAACGATGCATTTGGAGCGGCTCATCGAGCGCATGCCTCAACCGAAGGGATGACACGGTATGTCCGGACCGTTGCGGCCGGGTTTTTAATGATGAAAGAGATCGGGGCCTTAGAGAAAGCCCTGATTCATCCGGAGAAGCCCTATGTCGCTATTTTAGGGGGGGCAAAGGTTTCGGATAAAATCGGAGTGATCGAAAGTCTCTTAGATAGAGTAGACACCCTTCTCATTGGAGGAGGGATGGCCTATACCTTTCTTAAGGGAAAAGGGATCGAAGTAGGAAGGTCTTTGGTCGAAGAGGACCAGATCGAATTCTCAGTTCAACTTTTGAAGAGAGGGGAAGGGAGGATAAAGCTTCTGCTCCCTATAGACCATATCGCTGCCGAGAAGATGGATCCTCAGGCTTCAAGGAAGATCGTTCGAAACGATTCTATCCCACAGAATTGGATCTGTCTGGATATTGGTCCAGAGACCGTAAAAGTATTCTCTGAAGAGATTGAAAAAGCGAAGACCCTCTTTTGGAATGGACCAATGGGAGTCTTTGAAATGGAGCCTTTTAGCCAGGGGACCTATGCGATTGCCAGGGCTGTGGCAAATTCTTCTGCTTTCAGTATCGTTGGGGGAGGAGATTCCATTGCCGCTGTCAGAAAGGCAGGGGTGGCTGAGAAGATTGGCCATCTCTCCACGGGAGGAGGGGCCTCTCTCGAATTTATCGAGGGGAAGAGACTGCCAGGAATCGAGGCCCTGAGAAAGGATTAAGGGATGGATCGATTACCCTTCATTGCCGGAAATTGGAAGATGAATAAAACGGTAGGAGAGGCTCTTGAACTCGTTAAGGCATTGAAACTTTCCCTTTCCGGACTCGAGGGGATAGAGGTTGCCGTTGCTCCCCCTTTCACTGCTCTCTATGCGGTGAGGCAAGAACTTAAGGGCTCTTCGATCCAACTTGCTGCTCAGAATCTTTTCTGGGAAGAGAAAGGGGCCTTCACCGGGGAAGTGTCTCCTTTGATGCTAAAAGAGGTAGGATGCCAGTATGTGATTATCGGTCACTCGGAGAGACGCCAGTATTTTGGAGAGACGGACGACACGGTCAACCGAAAAATAAAAGCGGCCATTCGCTGTGATCTTAAGGTGATCTTCTGTATAGGGGAGACGTTAAAAGAGAGAGAGGAAGGGAGAACCCTCTCCATTGTCGAGAGACAGCTGGTTGAGGGATTGAGGGGGATAGAAGAGGAGGCGATGGATAAGATTGCGATTGCCTATGAGCCCGTATGGGCCATTGGTACAGGAAGGACGGCTACTCCAGAACAGGCAGGAGAAGTTCATCGATCCATTCGAGAAAAGATTGCCGGGCTCTATTCAAAAAGAACCTCTGAAAAAATCCGGATTCAATATGGAGGAAGTGTGACCCCGGAAAATATTAAGGCCCTCATGGCTGAGCCTGGGATTGACGGGGCACTGGTCGGAGGGGCCAGTCTCCAAGCAGAGAGCTTTACAAGGATTGTCAGATTCAAAGAAATATGATATATTATTTTTCGGTATAAGGCTTATCCTCAAATGACCCTTATTGTGCTCATTCATATTTTAGTCTGTTTTGCACTCATCCTGATCGTTCTTCTTCAGGCAGGAAAGGGTGCTGAGATGGGGGCTGCTTTTGGAGGGGCGAGCCAAACCCTTTTTGGAAGTGCAGGGGCGATGGGGTTTCTCTCCAAGCTGACGGCTGTGGCAGCGGCGATCTTTATGGTCACCTCGCTCCTTTTGACCTTTTCATCCACTCGGAAAGCTTCGGCCATTTTAAAAGAGAAACCCGTATCCAGTGCTCCTGCTGAATCGCAAAATATCCCTGTTCAACCTCAGGCTCCTCTTCCAGAGCCGAAGAAGTAGGTAAAGAGGAGACACGATTCAGGGATGCCGAAGTGGTGGAATTGGTAGACACGCCATCTTGAGGGGGTGGTGGGCGATCCCCGTGGGGGTTCAAATCCCCCCTTCGGCACCATTTAAGAAAAGAAGAGGAGTGGCTAACCATGCCCTCCTCTTTTTTAGTATTTCCAAGTTTCTTAGGATTCTTTAATGAGGGAGGAGATCACATTTATTCCATAGAATCCCCGGAGATGAAAACGGCTATCCAGGCCCTGATCATGGCTTCCTCGTTCTGTCAACGAATAAAGAGGGAGAGGGTCGAAAGCCATCCTCTTCTCAAAGGGGATAGAAGCCCTGTGACCATCGCCGATTATGGGTCTCAGGCGATCATTAACAAATTGATTAAAGAGAGATTTCCAAACGATCCAATCGTGGCGGAAGAGGATGCAGAAGAATTGAAAAAGGCCGAAAATCTGGAGATCCTGAATCAGGTAACCCATTATGTCAATGAATTTATCCCTCGGGGTTCTCCGAGAGAGATCTGTTCCTGGATTGATTGGAGTACCTCTTCGTTCAAAGAGAGGTTCTGGACATTAGATCCCATCGATGGAACGAAAGGGTTTCTGAGGGGAGATCAGTATGCGATTGCCTTAGCCCTTATCGAGGAGGGAGAGGTTCAAATAGGTCTTCTTGCCTGCCCCAATCTCTATGTGGATAAGGATCAACCGGATGGGAAGAAAGGGTTTCTCTTTTTTGCTACGAGAGGGAGTGGAGCCTTTCAGATGGATATGGAACGTGGAGAAAGAAGGTCCCTCTCCGTTTCAAGGATAGAGAGCCCAGAAGAAGCCATCTTTATAGAGAGTGTGGAGCCTGACCATGCAGACCATCTCACCCACAAAAAAGTAGCAAAATGATTAAACGTTCTGAGTCCTCCCATTCTCATGGATAGTCAGGCGAAGTATGGAATTGTGGCCAGGGGGGAAGCCACAGTTTATATACGGGTCCCTTCTCCCTCCGATCCCCACTATCGAGAAAAGATCTGGGATCATGCGGCGGGTGCGTTGATTGCCAAAGAAGCAGGGGGAAAGGTCACTGATATTTTGGGAAGACCACTGGATTTTTCTTGTGGGTTGAGACTCGAGAAGAATCGAGGAATCTTAGTGACCAATGGAGTTTTACATGAAACGATTCTTAAGGTTTTGGAGAATTTAGTAATTTTATAAGGAGGTGGCAATGGCAGGAAATTTTAGAGAAGTCATAGAATCTGAGGTTCCGGGAAACGCCCTCCTTATTTCTGTGGGTTTACCGGGGAGCTGGAAGTCTCCGGTGACAGAGGCCAT
>Ga0209479_1000855_pt1 | contig 39452 bp, 40 predicted proteins | sample DewCreD2012metaG_2_FD_184112 | JGI IMG/M metagenome (GOLD analysis project Ga0209479, IMG submission 184112) | Hot spring sediment bacterial and archeal communities from British Columbia, Canada, to study Microbial Dark Matter (Phase II) - Dewar... ...
CTTCGGGTCCAGGGAGAGTTCCAGCAGGAGCCGGTCCTCCTCAGGGGTCAGCTGGATCTGAAGAGGGGCTGCCATGTTGACATAATAAGGGGTTGGCACTTAGCAGCTTCCGGGCCACCTGCGCCAGGGCCTTCCGGTCGGGGAGGAGGAGGGCGAAGTGGTAGAGGCCCACCGAGGGGTAGGGCCTTGGGAGGGCCTGGGGATCGTGGAGGATCTCCAGATGAAACCCCTCCCCCTCGGGGAATAGCCGGTAGCGGGGTGGGTCAGCTTCCACCTTTAGGCCCAGAAGGTCCCGGTAAAAGGCCAAGGCGGCCTCCAGGTCCCGCACCCTTAGGCTCAGGGAGGAAAGCCGCCTGGGAAAGGCCATTACTGGGCCACCGCCTCCTGGGCCTTCACCGCCTCGGTGTCCACGCTGAAGCGCACCTCCTCGCCCACCAACACCCCGCCCAGCTCCAGGGGCACGTTCCAGGTGAGGCCGAAGTCCTTGCGGTTCAGCTTGCCCTCGAAGTGGGCGGCCACGCGCTCGTTGCCCCAGGGGTCCTTGGCGGGGCCATAGGTTTCCACCTCAAAGGAAAGGGGCTGGGTGACGCCCCGGATGGTGAGTTCCCCCTCCACCCGGTACCGTCCCTCCCCCAGGGGGGTGATCCGCTCACTTTTAAAGAGGATTTCCGGGAAGTTCTCCGCATCCAGGAAGTCAGGGGAGCGGAGGTGGTTGTCCCGGTCCGGCACGCCGGTGTGGATGCTCTTGGCGTCCAGCCGTGCCTCCACCCGGAGGGGCCTCCCCGCCTCGTCGGTTTCCACAAAGCCCTCTTTAAGGTTCAGGGTGCCTTTAACCGTGGCGATCATCATGTGGCGCACGGCGAACTCGATGCTGGTGTGGGCTGGGTCTAGGTTCCAACGCATTTCCGAACCTCCTTGGGCTCGAGGCCCAAGGGTATAGTATCCATAGCGCTATAATCTGTCAAGCATTATCCCGGGTAGTAGCTGGGGGAGAAGGTGAGGCCCAGGGCCTGGGCGAAGGCCTGTAGGCCCAGGCGGTCGGGCTCCTCCAGGTGGTAGCGGAAGTTCCAGAGGTAGTGCTCCACCAAAGCTGGGTGGAGGCCAAGCCGCCGGGCCTCGGCCTCGGCCACCTCCCCAAGCCGCCTAAGGCCCTGGCGCCGGGCCCTCCTTAGGGCCCGCACCAGCTCCAGGGGGGGAGGGGTTTCCTTGCGGTAGGCCCAGACGGCGAAGACGAAGGGAAGGTGGGTGCGCTCAAACCAGAGCATGGAGAGGTCCACCACCTCCACCTCCCCGAAGCGGGTGGGGAGGGCGTGGGGGGTTTCGGGGAGGTGGTCTAGAAGGCTGGCGTAGGCCCTTATGGCCCGGTCGCCGATCAGCAGGACCCCGTCGTATTCCTCGAGGAGCTCAAGCCCTCCTTCCCGGTTCTCGTACCGGGGGAAGACCCCCCGTTCCCTTAAGAGGAGCTTCAGGAGCTCTACGCTGGTGGCGCTCTCCGTGGTGAGGGCGATCCGCCTTAGGTCCGCAAGCCTTCCCTTGTGGAACAGGTTCACGGAGTACACCCGCCCCAGCACGGCCACGGAGAAGTCGGGAAGGAGCCCGAGCTCCTCCTGGTGCTCCAGGTAGAAGTAGCTGGAAACCAGGGAAAGCCCCACCTCCCCCGAGAGGACCATGCGGTTGAGCTCCGAGGGGACCCCGTAGCGGAGGGCCCAGCCGTTGGCCTCCAGGAAATGGTAAAGGGGGGCGGTGTTGGCGTAGAGGGGAACCCCTAAGGAGTAGATCATCAGGCCCCTTGGGTACCTCCCTCGGCCAGAGGAGCCGCCACGCTGTCCCAGACCCGGATCTCCCGGTAAAGGGCGTCCCGCTCCACAGGGATCCGCCCCGCTTTGCGGATGATCTCCGCAAGCTCCCTCTTGGATAGCCCCTTGGGGGTGGGGCTTCCCGCCATGTGGACGATGCGCTCCTCGATCAGGGTGCCGTCGATGTCCGTGACCCCCCAGTCCAGGGAAACCTGGGCCAGCTCCGGGGTCAGGGTGGCCCAGTACCCCTTGATGTGGGGGATGTTGTCCAGGTAAAGCCGGGCCACGGCCAGGTTGCGGAGGTCGTCCAGGCCGGTGGTGAACTCCCGCTTGCCAAGTTGCTTGGCCAGCAGGTTGCCGTCCGGCTGGAAGGCCAAGGGGATGAAGCTCATGAACCCCCCGGTTTCGTCCTGGAGCCGGCGGAGCCGGTCCATATGGTCCAGGCGCTCCTCGAGGGTTTCTATGTGCCCGTAGAGCATGGTGGCGTTGGTGGGGATGCCGAGTTCGTGGGCGGTCCGGTGGATCAAAAGCCAACCCTCGGCGGAAACCTTGGCCCGGGCGATCTCCTTGCGCACCCTTTCGGCGAAGATCTCCGCCCCGCCCCCCGGCATGGCGTCCAGCCCCGCCTCCTTAAGGGCCTGGAGCACCTCCTTGTAGGGGAGGCGGGCGATCTTGGAGAAGTGGTGGATCTCCGCCGCCGTCCAGGCCTTCACCTGGACCCCGGGGAAGCTCGCTTTTAGGGCCCGCACCAGGTCCAGGTAGTAGGAAAAGGGCCTTTTGGGGTGGTGGCCCGCCGTCATGTGGATCTCCGTGAGGCCGGGCTGGTACCGCTCCCTCACCCAGGCCACCACCTCCTCCACATCCCAGTCCCAGGCTCCCTCCTCCCCGAACTTTCTCTGGAAGGCGCAGAAGGTGCAGCCCACGTAGCAGATGTTGGTCTGGGAAACGCGGATGGAGTGGACGAAGTAGGTCTTGTGCCCGTGCTTTTTCTCCCGCACCCGGTTGGCCAGGCGCATGAGGCCTGGCAGGTCCCGGGTTTGGTAGAGAATGAGCCCTTCCGCAAAGGTGAGGCGTTCGCCCGCCTCCACCTTTTCGGCGATGGGCCAGAGCTGGGGGTCCCGGATGCCCTTCACGAGGAGGAGTCTACCCCTTCCCGGAACCTTTGGACTAGGGCCATGACTTCCCTTCGCCTCCCCCCCACGCTTTTCCCCGGCAAAAGGCCTCGCAGGTAGCGATCGGTGAGGAGGAGGTCCACGTAGGGGTAGACGGTGGCGGCCATGACCGCATCCAAAAGGTCGGAAGGGCGGGGCTTGCGGTTTAGGTCCGAGGCCATGCGGGCGAGGAGCTCGGCCAAAAGGCGCACGAAGGGCACCTCCTTGAGCCCGGTACGCCCTTTTATCTCCTTAAGGGCACCCTCGAGGGCCTCCCGGTAGGGCAGGCCCCTCAGGGCCTCGGGCAGGCCCTGGAAGGGGGAGAGGTCGGCGGGGGCCTCCCAGCTTCCCCCCCGCCAGAGGAAGTCCTCGCGGGAAAGTCCCCGTTCCTGGCGCACGGCCACCTCCTGCCAGGGGCGCACCCAGTACCCCTGGGAAAGCTCGGAGAAGAGGTCCTGCAAGGCAGGTAGCAGGTAGCCTGCCTTTTCCTCGGGACCCCGGATGGGGAAGAGGGTTTCCAGGACGTGGAAGGGGCTTGGAGGGGCCAGGACCCGGCCCTTCAGGGCCAGATAGAGCTCGCCGAAGGCCTCGTGCCCCCGCTGGCCCAGGCGGTGCTTGGCCATGCGGCTGGCGTGGTTTTGGTCCAGGTAGACCAGCAAGTCCCTCAGTCCTTGGCCTTGGCCAGCCAAAGGGCGGAGGCCAGGAGGGCCACCCCGCCGGCGAAGAGGAGGAAGTCCAAGGAGGTCTGGGGCTTGAAGGCCGAGGCCTTCTCAAAGAACTTCACCACCAGGATCATGACGATCACCTGGCCCAGCTTGCCCTTGAGGTCCGCCAGGCTTTCCACCGTGAGGACGTTTTCCAAGGGAAGTTCCAGCTTGCGGATGAAAAGCTCAAAAAGGCCCAGGCTGAAGATGAGGAAAACGGCGCTTAAAAGGGCCAGGTCCACGGCGCCCACCAGGACGGGAAGGGCTTCGTCCAGGGGTTTTTGCACCGCAAGGAGGGTTTCCTCGAGGGCATGCCAGGCGAAGTAGAGGGCCCCGAGGAGCATCCCCACCACGGGGAGAAGCATGAGCCAGCGCAAAGGGTAAACCAGGGCTTCCGGGCGCATGGGGAGATTCTAAGGCAGGTAGGGAACCGCAGGAGAGGTGCGGGTGGAGGCCCGTTCGATCAGGAGGGGTTCAAAGCGCACGGCCCGGGGAGGGCCCGCATAGCCCTGCATCCTCTCCAGGAGAAGTTGCGCCGCCCGGGCGCCCATGGCCTCCACCGGCTGGGAGATGGTGGAAAGCCCCACCTCCTCGGTGAAGGGATGGCCGTCAAAGCCCAGAACCCGCACCTCCTTGCCCACGGTAAGCCCAAGCCTTTCCGCTTCCTCCAGGACGCCCAAAGCCACCTGGTCGGCCCCGGCGAAGATGTTGAGGGGCGGGGAGGCCTTCTCCAGGAAGTACCGGAGGGCTAGCCTCCCCCCTTCCTGGGAGAGCCGGGTGGTGTAGAGGTGCTCCTCGGGAAAGGGGCGGCCTGCCGCCTTGAGGGCTTCCCGGAAGCCGGCCAGGCGCTCGGCGAAGACCGTGTGGTGGAAGGCCCGGTCGGGTTCCTCCTCCACCTTCACGGCGAAGATGGGGCCGGGAAAGCGCGCCAGGTACTCCCCGGCCAGGTGGCCCCCCAGGAAGTTGTCCAGGAAGACGGAGTCGTACCGGGGGTTCTTGGCGTCCACCAATACCACGGGGCGGTCGGTGGGAAGACGGCTTCCTTCGAAGTGCTCGCTGAGGTCATAGGAGGCGAGGATGAGGCCGTCGGTGAGGAAGGCCAGGGTGGAGCTTTCCAAATACCGCCTGAGCCGGGCCTGGGAGAGGATGGGGAAGAGGGCCAGGTCGTAGCGCTTTTCCAGGAGGACGCCCTCGATGCCCTCCACCAGCCTTCGGTAGAACTCCGTGGCCACGAAGGGAAGGAGGACGGAGACCGTGTAGCTTCTTCCTCCCGCGATGCGCCGGGCGTGGGGGTTGGGGGTGTAGCCCAGCTCCTCCATGGCCTTCAACACCCGGGCTCGCGTTTCTGGCCGTACTGACTTGTGATTGTTGAGTACCCGGCTCACCGTGCCCAGGCCGACCCCGGCCCGGGCGGCCACCTCGAGGATGGTGGGTTTCTTCTTGCTCATAGCCTGGTTCCCTGTTCCTGGTGGAAGCGCTTCATGGAAACTTCCATAACCAGCATAGGGCAAGGAGAAGGTTTTTGCAAGAATGGGGGCATGGCCTATGTGCTTCTGGCGTACCTCCTGGGTTCCCTGGTGGGGGGGCTCCTCTTCTTCCCCGAGGTGCGGGCCAAAGATCTTCCGGGGGGCTCGGGGGTCTTCCGCCGCAAGGGTCCTTGGGCTGCCCTCTGGGTGGTGCTGTGGGACCTGGGCAAGGGAGCCTTGGCCCTTCTCCTTGTTCCCCCCGAGTGGCGGGTGTGGGCCGCAGCGGCGGTGGTGGCGGGGCACAACTGGCCCCTTTTCTTCCGCTTCCGGGGCGGGGGTGGGATTGCCCCCTCCCTGGGCTACTTCCTGGCCTGGCTTCCCGGGGAAACCCTGGGGGCGGCGCTTTTGGGCCTGGGGGTGGCGGGGGTCTACCACCTCCTTTACTGGAGGAAGCGGCGTAAGGGTATTTATCCCATACCCTTCGGGGCCATCTTCGGCTACCTGGCGCTTTTGCTCCTGGCCCCCGCCGAGGGGCGGCTTGCGGCCTTGCTGGCGGCCCTGGCGGTGGCCCTGAGGGGTCTGCAAATCCTCTCGGGAAGATGGTAGCTTTAGGGCATGAAGCTTTTACGTTTTAACGAAGGCCGCTGGGGGATACTGGAAGGGGAGCTGGTTCTGGAAACGGATGGCCCCGGGGGAAACCCCACGGGAAGGCGCTACGACCTGGCCTCGGTGCGCCTTTTGGTCCCGGCCACGCCCAGCAAGATCGTGTGCGTGGGGAGAAACTACCGGGAGCACATCCGGGAGATGGGGCACGATTTCGGCCAGGACCTGCCCAAGGAGCCGGGCCTGTTTCTGAAGGCCCCCAACACCCTGGCCCACCCCGGCAACCCGCGGGATCCCTGGAACACGGGGGATGCGGTGCCCTACCCCTTCTTTACTCGGGAGCTCCACTACGAGGGGGAGCTGGCGGTGGTTATCGGCGACCGCATGCGGAACGTGCCCCCGGAAAAAGCCCTGGACCACGTGCTGGGGTACACCATCGCCGTGGACATCACCGCCCGGGATGCCCAGAAACAGGACCTCCAGTGGGTGCGGGCCAAGAGCGCCGACAAGTTTCTCCCCCTAGGCCCCTGGATTGAAACCGATCTGGACCCGCAGAACACCTGGGTGCGCACCTACGTGAACGACCAGCTTCGCCAGGAGGGGCATACCTCCGCCATGATCTTCAGCGTGGCCGAGATCCTCTCCTACATCTCCAGCTTCATGACCCTGGAACCCTTGGATGTGGTCCTCACCGGCACCCCGGAGGGCGTGGGGGCCTTAGAGCCGGGGGACAGGCTGGAGGTGGCCATTGAGGGCATCGGCACCCTGCACACCCGGATCGGCCCTAAGGAGGAGCGCCCATGGTGAAGGTTCTGGACCTCCACTTCCAGGGAGCGGAGAAGGTCATCGCCAGCTTCCTCCTCCAGTCCCGGGAGGGGCCGGTCCTGATCGAAACGGGGCCGGAGAGCACCTATGCCCGCCTCGAGGCCGCCTTGAAGCAAGAGGGAGTGGACCCTAAGGAGGTCCGCCATGTCTTCGTGACCCACATCCACCTGGACCACGCCGGGGCTGCCTGGCGGTTTGCGGAGCTTGGGGCCATGGTGTACGTGCATCCCAAGGGGGCTCCGCACCTGGTGGATCCCTCGAGGCTTCTGGCCTCCGCCGAGCGCATCTACGGGGCGATGCTGAAACCCCTCTGGGGGGAGCTCAAGGGGATCCCCCAGGAGCGGGTGCGGGTCCTGGAGGATGGGGAGGTGGTGGACCTCGGGGGGCTTAGGGTCCAGGCCCTGGAAACCCTGGGCCACGCCTCCCACCACCATGCTTACCTGGTGGATGGCCTCCTCTTCGCCGGGGACATCGCCGGGGTGCGCATCGCCCCGGGGCCGGTTCTGCCCCCTACCCCACCCCCCGACATCCACCTGGAAAGCTGGTACGCCTCCCTGGACCGCATCCTGGCCCTCAGGCCCGAGGTCCTCTACCTCACCCACTTCGGTCCTTACCGGGACGTGGAAGCTCACCTCCTGGCTTTGCGGGAGGTTCTGGAGGAGTGGGCGGGCTGGGTTCTGCACCGGCTTAAGGAGGGGCTTTCCCTGGAGGAGATGACCGAGCGCTTTGAGGCCTACTGGCGGGAGGGCTTGAGACGAGCCGGGATGGAGGAGGAGGGAATGCGCCTCTACGAGCTCGCCGATCCCCCCTACATGAACCTGCAAGGTCTGGTGCGCTACTGGCAGAAGCACCACCCGGAGGCCCTGGGATAGGCTTATGCTGAGCCCGTTTCCCTTGGGCCGTCCCGCGCGGATGGCGGTTATGGCCTCGGGCCGGGGCACGAATCTGGAGGCCCTCCTGGAGGCCTTTCCCCCCCAAAACCCCTGGGGGGAGGTGGTGCTGGTCCTCTCGGACAATCCCGAGGCCTACGCTTTGAAGCGGGCCTCGAGGCGGGGGGTGGAGGCGGTGGCCATCCCCTGGCGGGGGCGGAAGGCGTTTGAAAGGGAGGCCCTGGACCTTTTGCGGGCCAGGGATGTGGACCTGGTGCTCCTGGCTGGCTTCATGCGCCTCCTCTCCCCGGGTTTTGTGGAACCCTGGTACGGGCGCCTTTTGAACATCCACCCCTCCCTCCTCCCGGACTACCCGGGGCTACACGTGCACCAGAGGGTCTTGGAGGCGGGTGAGAGGGAAACGGGCTCCACGGTGCACTTCGTGGACCAGGGGATGGACACCGGGCCCATCGTCCTCCAGGGGCGGGTGCCCGTCCTGCCCGGGGATACCCCGGAAACCCTGGAAAGGCGGGTGCTTTTCCTGGAGCACCGCCTTTACCCCAGGGCGGTGCGCCTGGTGCTTTCGGGACTGGCCTTCCCCCCGGGGGAGGGCCTGAAGGCCCTTCTTGGGGAGGCTTGGCCCCGCTTCCAGGGGCTCACTCCCAGAGAGAAGCCCCTTTATCTCCGGGCCGCGGCCCTGCTTTCCGCCTGGGGCCTGGGGGGCCTGGTGCCGCCCGCCCTTATGGGCCAAGGGGGGGACTGGGGCCGGGGGGCCTTCCTCACCGCCCATCTCCTGGCGGAGGACCATCCTGCCCTGCGCCGAGAGCTTGCCGAACTTCCTGAAGAGGTCCGCCTGAAGGCCGAGGAGGCCTTGAGGCGGGTAGAATCTCCCCTATGAAGGTGCTGGTGGTGGGTTCCGGAGGGCGGGAGCACGCCCTCCTTTGGAAGGCGGCGCAAAGCCCCCTGGTGGATCGGCTCTACGCTGCTCCCGGCAATGCCGGGATGGCGGCTTTGGCGGAGCTGGTTCCCTGGAATGGGGACGTGGAGGCCCTGGCGGACTGGGCTTTGGCCGAGGGGATAGACCTCACCCTGGTGGGTCCCGAGGCCCCCTTGGTGGAGGGTATCGCCGACGCCTTCCAGAAGCGGGGCCTTCTGATTTTTGGCCCCACCCAGAAGGCCGCCATGATCGAGGGTTCCAAGGCCTTCGCCAAGAGGCTGATGGAGCGCTACGGCATTCCCACGGCCCGGTACCGCGTGTTCCAGGATGCCCTCCTGGCCCTGGAGTACGTGGAGAGCGTGGGGGTGCCCATCGTCATCAAGGACTCCGGCCTGGCGGCGGGCAAGGGGGTGACCGTGGCCTTTGACCTGCACACCGCTAAGCAGGCCGTCCTCAACCTTCTCTCCGGCCCCGAGGGGGGGGAGGTGGTGGTGGAGGAGTACCTGGAGGGGGATGAGGCCACGGTGCTGGCCCTGACCGATGGCGAAACCGTCCTGCCCCTCCTGCCCTCCCAGGACCACAAGCGCCTGCTGGACGGGGACCAGGGGCCCATGACCGGGGGCATGGGGGCGGTGGCTCCTTACCCCATGGAGGCCGCTACCCTCAAGCGGGTGGAGGAGGAGATCCTGAAACCCTTGATCCAGGGCCTGAGGGCGGAAGGAGTGGTCTACCGGGGGGTGGTCTATGCCGGTTTGATGCTCACCCGGGAAGGCCCCAAGGTGCTGGAGTTCAACGCCCGCTTTGGCGACCCCGAGGCCCAGGCCCTCTTGCCCCTTTTGCAGAATGACCTGGTGGATTTGGCCCTGAGGGTGGCGGAGGGGCGGCTTAGGGGAACGGAGCTATTCTGGCGGGAGGGAGCCTCCGCCTGCGTGGTCCTGGCGGCTCCCGGTTACCCGGAAAGCCCGAGGAAGGGGATCCCCCTCCATGTCCCGGAGCCGCCGGAAGGGGTTCTGGTCTTCCACGCCGGGACCCGGTGGGAGGGGAACAGCCTGGTGAGCGCCGGGGGGCGGGTTCTGAACGTGGTGGGGTTAGGGAAAACCCTGGAGGAGGCCCTTTCCCGGGCCTATGGCTTCATTCCCCAGGTGGGCTTCCCCGGAGCCCAGTACCGGAAGGACATAGGTCGCAAGGCCCTCCGCCCGGGCTAGGGGGCTTGGCGGTCAGTACTTGAGCCGGGCCAGGGGCAACCTGGCGCAGGCCCTGAGCACCTCCCCCAGGGTGCGGTAGCCCTTGGCCCTGAGGAGGGGGACCATCCCGGCGAAGACCTCTGCGGTCATGAGGGCATCCCCCAAGGCGGTGTGCCGGCCGATCACGGGCACGCCGAAGCGCTCCGCCAGGGTTTCCAGGCGGTGGTCCTGGAGGTCGGGGAAGAGCAGGTAGGAAAGGAGCAGGGTATCCACCAAAGGGGGCTGGTCGATCCCCACCCGCCTGAGGAAGGCCATGTCAAAGGCCCCGTTGTGGGCCAGGAGCACCGTGTCCTCCAGGAACAGGCGAAACCCAGGGAGCACCTCCTCCAGCTTGGGCTTTTCCTTCAGCATCTCCCAGGTGAGGCCGTGGATCTCGGTGGAGGCCTTGTGAATGGGGCGTCCAGGGTTGACCAGGGCCTCGAACACCTCGTGGCGGAGCACGGTTTTCCCCAGGATGTGGACCGCCCCTAGGGCGATGATGGCGTCCTTTTCCGGATCCAGGCCCGTGGTTTCCAGGTCGAAGGCAGTGTAGAGGAGGCCTTCCAGGGGAGCTTCCTCCAGTTCCTCGGGGGCGTGGAGCAGGGAGAGGTCGAAGACCTCGGCCCGGGGGGGAGGGCCTGACTTGGCGGGAAGCCGGGGGGCTTCCCGGGCGGGGAGGAGGAGGTGAAGGCGGGATCCCGCCCACCAGGCGCTTCCGCCGGACCTCTCCACCGCCTCCTTAAGCAGGGGGGGAAGGTCGGGGTGGGCAGCCCCTGGGCCCATAGGGGATTTGGGCAGGGTGAGGGTGAGGTGGAGCAGGTTCCCCTCCCGCCTTCCCTCCAGGAAGGCTTCCTCCTCGTCCCTTGAGGCGGCGGCCAGGCCTCGAGCCAAGGCGTAGGTGTCCGCCTGGACCAGGAGGTTCCTGGCTTCCTCCTCCAGGGAGAGCCCGGGGGAAACCCCTGTCTCCCGCTCCAGGGCCTGGGCCAGGAGGGCTAAAAGGTCTTCCGCCAATACCTCTGCCGCCTGGGCCGGGGCTTCCCAGGAGGCCACCAGCTGGCCGAGCTCCTCGGCGGTGGCCTTGGCGGTCTTGAGGAGGGGCTCGAGGGGGGTTCCCCTGGCCTCCTGGTCCAGGGCTTCCGCCAGGGCCTTGAGCCCCGCCAGCTTGTCCTTCAGGCGGTGGAGGAGGGCGGCATCCCACCCGCCCTTTTCCCGGGCCTCCTCCAGGAGGACCAAAAACCCTTCCTCCCCCTCCAGGGGCACCACCTGGAGCCAAAGCGGCCCTCTGGGCCCCTGGGTTAAAAACCGCTCCTCCGGCAGCCCCAGGGCGTGGACCATGAGCCCGCGGTCCAGGAGGCCGAAGAGGCTTTTGCCCACCCCCAGGCCCTCCCCCAGAAGCTCCCGGGCTCCTTGGTTGTAGAGGAGGACCTGGCCCTTAGGGTTGGCCAGCACCACCCCGTGGGGAAGGTGGCCGATGAGGGCGGCAAGCTTCTTCCTCTCCTCCTCCAGGAGGGATTTAGCCTCGGCGATGCGCGCTGCCACCTCCTTTTCCAAGGCCTCCTTTTCCTGGGCCAGGCGGTTGATGAGGTCCGCCAGGGCCCTGAGTTCAAAGGGCCCCCGGAGGCGCAGGCGGTGGCCGGGGTTGGCCAGGAGGATCTCCGCCTCCTGGCCCAGGGCCCGGGTGGCGGCCAGATAGCCCAGGAAGACCGGGTAGAGGAGGGCGGCCAGCACCAGGGTGAAAAGGAAGCCCACGAAAAGGAGCACGGGTAGCTTCGCCTGAGCCAAGCGGAGAAGTTCCTTTTTCAGGCTCTCCTCCCCTTGAAGGAGGAGGAAAAGGCCCAGGCCCACGGTCCCCCCCACCAGGAGGAGGCCCAGAAGAAGGGCTCCCAAAAAGCGCAAGGTTTCCCTCATCTTCCCCCCGCCAGCTCCTCCACCTGGGAAAGGAGGTCCTGGATGCCAAAGGGCTTGGCCATGAAGGCCTCGGCTCCCAGGGCCAGGGCCTTGGCCCGGTCCGCCTCCCGCCCCCGGGCGGTGAGGACCAGGACCTTGGGCCTTTGGGATAGGGCCTTGGCCCGCTCCAAGACGGCGAAGCCATCCATGCCCGGAAGCATGAGGTCCAGCACCATGAGGTCAAAGGCTCCTCGGGATAGGGCCTCGAGGGCCTCCTCCCCCGTGCGGGCCAGAACCACCTCGTGCCCGGCCTTCTTCAGGAGGAACTCCAAAGGCACCAGGATGCTTTCCTCATCGTCCACCACCAGAATCCTCATGCTCCACCTCCAGGGGAAGGGTGAAGGCGAAGGTGGCTCCCTCCCCCTCCTCCAACCAAATCCGCCCCCCCAGGCTTTCCACCAACCTCCGGGCCAGGAAAAGTCCCAGGCCCGTGCCTCCGGAGAAGCTCTGGAAGGGTTCGAATACCAGGGCCCTAGCCTGGGGGGGTACTCCGGGACCATCGTCAAAGACCCGGAAGAGGGCCTCGCGGTTGGTGAGGGTAAGCTCCAGACGCACCCGGCTTCGGGCGTGGCGCAGGGCATTGTGGAGGAGGTTCAAAAGCACCTGGAGGACCCGGTCCCGGTCCGTGAGGGCTTGGACCCCCGCCAGATGGGACTCCATTGTAATGCCCCTTTCCCGGGCCAGGGGTTCCACCAGGGCCAGGGCTTCCTCGGCCAGGGCCCGAAGGTCCGTGGGGCTGCGGGCAAGGGGCACCCCCGCCTGGAGCCGGGTGTAGGCCAGGATCTCCTCCACCAGGCGGGAGAGCCTGGCGGTTTCCTTGGCCAGAAGGGACACGAAGCGCCCACGCTCCTCCTCGGAAAGGTCGGGATTGGCCTCGAGGATCTCCGCCAGGGCTCGCACGGCGGTGAGAGGGGTTTTGAGCTCGTGGGAAACCGCAGCCAGAAGCTCGTCCTTGGCCTGGTCCAGGGCCTTCAGGCGCTCGTAGGCCTCGGCGAGCTCCTTCCTGGCCTCCTCGAGGGCCTGGGCGTAGGCCCGAAGCTCCCGGGATTCCCGGGCGGCCTCCTCCACCTCCTCCCGCAGGGCTTCCGGGGGGGCCTCCCGGGTGACGGAGAGGAGGAGGAGCTTGGCGGTGGCGGGCCCCACGGACCCCGCCAGCAGGGTTTCCGCAAGGCCCGCCGCTTCCCGGCCCGGGAGGGCCCGCGCCTGATGGCGGAAGCTTTCCTCCGCCTCCGGCCCCAAGACCCGCCTGAGGAGGGCAGCGAGTTCCTCCACCTCCCCGGTGCGCTCCTCCTGCAAGGCTTCCCGGCGGGTGAAGAGGGAAACCCCGAGGGTCAGGGCCAGGTTCAGGGTAAGGCTCGCCAAAAACCCATGGGTCACGGGATCCAGCCCCCGGATTCCCAAAAGCCCTTCCGGGCTTAAGAGGGGGTGGGGGCCTTCCAGAAAGAAGGAGGGAAGCCAGCCCGAGCGGGCCAGGGCCGGTAGAAAGAGGGTGTAGGCCCAGATGACGATCCCTCCCAAGAGGCCAGCCAGGGCTCCTTGGGGGGTGGCTCCCTTCCAGAAGAGCCCAAGGAGGCCCGCCGGGGCCAGCTGGGCCACGGCCACAAAGGAAATGAGGCCCATGGCCACCAGGGCGTAGGCCTCCCCCGCCAGGCGGAAGTAGAGGTAGGCCAGGAGCATCACCGCCAGGATGGAGATCCTCCGCCAAAGGAGGAGGCTTCCCAGGGCACGGAAGCGGAGGAGGAGGGGGGAGAGGAGGTGGTTGGAGATGAGGATGGAGAGGGCCAGGCTTTCCACCACCACCATGGCCGTGGCCGCCGAAACCCCGCCCAGGAAGGCCAGAAGGGCCAAGGGAGCGCTCCCGAGCTCCAGGGGCAGGGCCAGCACGTAGAGGTCCGGATTCCCTTCAGGCAGGAGAAGCCGGCCCCAAAGGGCCAGGGGAAGGACGGGCAGGTTGATGAAAAGAAGGTACAGGGGGAAGGCCCAGGCCGCCAGGTGGAGGTGCCGGGGGTCGGTGTTTTCCACCACGCTCACGTGGAACTGCCGGGGCAGGAAGAGGAAGGCCAGGCCGGAAAGGACCATCAGGCTCGCCCACTCCAGGTAACCGGTAAGGCCCTCCTGGGGGAGGAGGAGGGGGAGGAGCTCGGGATGGCCCTGGACCCTGGGAAACGGGTTTCCCAGCTGCCAGAGGACCACTCCCCCCACGAGGAGGAGGGCCAGGAGCTTCACGAAGGACTCAAAGGCCACCGCCAGCACCAGGCCCTGGTGCCGCTCCGAGGGATCCAGGCGGCGGGTGCCGAAGAGGATGGCGAAGAGGGCCAGGAGCAAGGCGGTGGGAAGGGCGATGTCCGTGAGGGGTTCCTCCTCGCCCCTGAGGAAAAGGAAGGCCTGGGCGATGGCCTTGAGTTGCAGGGCCAGGTAGGGAAGCAGGCCCACCACCAGAAAGGCGGCGGCCAGGGGGCCAAGGAGGCCGTGTCCGAAGCGCAGGTAGAGGAAGTCGGCCCAGGAGGTGAGGCGGTGGGCGCGGGCCAGGGAGAGCAGTTTTTCGTGAAGAAACGGCCAGAGGAGGAGGACCAGGGTGGGCCCCAGGTAGATGGGGAGGAAGCTGGCTCCCTCCATGGCCGCCCGGCCCACGCTTCCCATGAAGGTCCAGGCGGTGGCGTAGACCGCCAGGGAAAGGGTGTACGCCCAGGGGCTTTGGACCAAAAAGCGGCCCCGTCCCTCCCCCAGGAGGGCCACCAGGAAGAGGAGGCCCAGGTAGAGGAAAAGGCTCAGGAGGAGAAGGAGAGGGTTCATGGCCGGTGGAACAGGAGGAGGGCCAAAAGCACCACCAGGCCCCAGGAGCCGTAGAGGTATAAGTAAAGGGGGGGAAGCCCCCAGGGCCCCAGGGGACTGGGGACGACCAGGCTTACGGGGAAGAGGAAAAGGAAAAGGGCCAGGAGGAAAAGGGCAAAGGACCTCTCCTTCATCGCAGCTGGAAGCGGCTTGCGGTGCTCTCCTGCATTTCGGCGATGGCCCGGAAGCCCTCGAGGGCCTTCCGCCGTTCCCCGGGGGATAGGCTGGACCAAAGCACCCGGTTGCTCACCTCTCCACCCCGCTCCAGGGCCCGTAGCTGGTGTTTCAGGCGCAGGGCGAAGAAGAAACGGAAGGCCTCCTCGAGGCGTTCCGCTCCCTCTTGGCTTAGGGTGCCACCTTCCGCCGCTGCCTTGAGCCTTTCCACCGTGCCCTTGGCCAGGCTCCCCGCCATGAGGGCGTAAAGCCGGGCCAGGGACACGATGGGGGCCAGGGCGTGCCGCTTCAGGTCCACATACCCCTCCTCGGTGCGCACCCGGCCCAGGAAGCCCAGGGGGGGGCGGAAGGCTAGAGCCGCCTGGGCCAGGTGGTAGAGGAAAACCCCCTTGCGGCTTCCCTCCAGGATGGCCTCCTCCAGGGGCCTTAAGGAGAGCTCCCCGGCCACGGAGCGGAAGTCAAAGAAGATCTGGGTCTCCAGGAGGGCCTGGGGCTCCGGGGCCTCCATCCACTTCCGGAAGGTGGAGAGCCACTCCTTTAGGGGCATGCGCCAGCGGGTGGCCATGTACCCTCCCTTGCACTCGGGGATGCCCGCCCGGATGAGCCCCCCCACCACGGCCTCCGCCAGGGCCTGGAAGTAGGCCTCGTGCCCCTCCTCCTTGAGCACCAGGGCGTTGTCCTGGTCGGTGAGGAGGGCCTGCTCCCTGCGCCCTTCCGAGCCGAAGACCATGAAGCTATAAGGGATGGGGGGCGGCCCCAGGCGGGCCTCGGCTTCCTTGACGAGCCTCCGGATGAGGGCGTCGTTGAGGCCCGCCACCACCCGGCCGATCCCTGTGGGGGGGAGGCCGCTGTGGACCAGGCTCTCCACCAGGCGGGCCACCTCCTCGGCGTAGCGGCTGAGCTCCAGCCGCTCCACCCGCCGGAGGAGGAGGAGGGGACTGGTGGCGGGGACCAGGTCGGTGTGGGTCACCACGCCCACCACCTTCGCCCCCTCCAAAAGGGGCAGGTGGTGGATCCCCCGCTCCACCATGGCGGCCAGGGCCTCGTAGAGGGGGGTGTCGGCGGGGAGGGCGAAGAGGGGGCGGGTGGCCACCTCCCCCACCGGGGTGGAGGAGGGCCTTTCCTGGGCCAGGACCCGGTTCCGCAGGTCCCGGTCGGTGAGGATGCCCAAAGGCTCCCCCTCCACCAGGAGGCTGGAGACCCCTTCCTGGGCCATCCTCCTGGCCGCCTCGGCCACCGTGGCCCCGGGGGCGATGTAGAGGGGCGGGCGGCGCACGAGCCGCCCCACGGGGGTGAAGAGGTCGGCCCGGACCCCCGCCCTGAGGCGCACCCGGTCTCCCAGCCGGGCGGCGAAGTAGCGGGCGGCCTCGGGGTAGGAGAGGAGCCAGAAGAAGACCTCCTTGGGCCAGCGGAGGACCTCCACCCCTTCCTTGGCCACCACCCCCAGGGCCGGGGGCTCCCCCAGGAAGAGGGAGGGGAAGCCGAAGAAGGCCCCGGGGCCCAGGACCTCCACCTCCTCCTCCCCGTCCACCAGGGCCACGCGCCCCCGGGCTACCAGGTAGAGGTGCTGGCTGGGGGGGCCGCCCTGGGCCAGGATGGTGGCCCCCTCCGGGTAGGCAAGCCGCTCCAGGGTGGCCTCGAGGCGGGCCAGGGCCTCCTCAGGCAGGTCCTTTAGGAGTGGGATAGTCTTTAGGTCCATAGTCCGGGGTCAGCCAGGCTATCAGGGGGACGATGTAGGGCAAAGCCACCTGCGCCTGAAACAGGACCACGAGGCCCACCCCCAGGACGAGGGCCGGGGGCAGCAGCACGAAAAGCCGCACCATGCGGCCCCACCGCGGGGGTAAGGGCCAGATGCGGTGGTAGAGGAGGCCCAGCAAAAGGCCCAGGGCCGCTCCTAGGGCGAACTGGAAGAGCACCGCCGGGGTGGGGAAGGGGAAGCCCAGGAGGTAGTGGACCAGGCGGTTCATTTGCGGAAGGGGCCCCAAAGCGGGCCTTGATGACGAAGTTCTCCTGGGTTATTGCGTGGATGCGCCGGGGAAACATAGCGTGAAGCAAGCACACCCCCCACTGTCTCCACCATCCTCCGCCCCATGATGGCCAGGTACTGTAGCCAAGGCACATACCGACGACTGTTCCCCTTGCGGATGACCATGGGACCGATCCCCTGCGTCCCGGGTCGCGGCCTACCGCACGCTCAGGCCCTCCGAGGTCCAAAGGGGGCGCGGGTGGCCGGGGCCTCCCTCCCCGTGGGGGCCCTGGCCACCCGCGCCCCTTCCCCCGCCCTAGTCCCCTCCGCCCAGGTGGAGGCGACGCTCCACCTCCAGGTACTTCTCCTCGGCCTCCTTCTCCTTGGTGGCCAAGGAGACGAGCCAGCCCGCCAGGAAGCCCAGGGGGATGGAGACGATCCCCGGGTTCTTCAGGGGGAAGATGGGGGCCGCGTGCTTCAGGATGTCCACCTGGATGGTGGGTGAGAGGTAGATGAGGACCACGGCGGAGAGGGTCCCTACCAGGATGGCCGCCACCGCCCCGGCGGTGGTGAAGCCCCTCCAGAAGACGGAGTAGACGATGGCGGGCAGGTTGCCGCTTGCGGCGATGGCGAAGGCCAGGCCCACGGTGAAGGCCACGTTCTGGCCCTTGAAGGCGATGCCGAGGAGGATGGCCAACGCCCCTAGGACCAGGGTGGCCATCCGGGCGACCCGGAGCTGCTCCGCCTCAGGGGCGTGGCCCCCGCGGATCACGTTGACCCAGAGGTCGTGGGAGAGGGCGGCGGCCCCGGAGAGGGTGAGGCCGGCCACCACCGCCAGGATGGTGGCGAAGGCCACGGCGGCGATGAAGCCCAGGAAGGGCGTCCCCCCGAGGGCCTCGGCCAAGAGGGGCGCGGCCATGTTCCCGCCCTTGTCAATGGCCTTGATGGGGTCGGGCCCCACGAGGACCATGGCCCCGAAGCCGATCACGAAGGTGAGGAGGTAGAAGAACCCGATGAAGAGCGTGGCCCAGGTGACCGAGGTCCGGGCGGCCTTGGCGTCGGGGACGGTGTAGAAGCGCATGAGGATGTGGGGTAGGCCGGCGGTGCCCAGCATGAGGGCAAGCCCCAGGGAGACGGTGTCAATGGGATTGGCTACCAGCTTGCCCGGGGCGAGCACCTGGTCCCCGTACTTGAGGGCCGCCTCGTGGAAGAGGGCGATGGGGTTGAGGCCAAAGCGGGCGAGGACCAAAAGGGCGAGGAGGAGGGCCCCACCCAGGAGGAGGACGGCCTTGACGATCTGCACCCAGGTGGTGGCCACCATGCCCCCAAAAAGGACGTAGAGGATCATCACCACCCCCACGAGGACGACGGCGGTCTCGTAGGGTAGGCCGAAGAGGAGCTTGATCAGGTTGCCCGCCCCCACCATCTGGGCGATGAGGTAGAGGGCCACCACCGTCAGGGTGCTGATGGCGGCGGCGCTCCGGACCGGCACCTGGCGCAGGCGGTAGGCCACCACGTCGGCGAAGGTGTACTTGCCGAGGTTGCGGAGGGGCTCGGCGATGAGGTAGAGGGCCACCACCGTCAGGGTGCTGATGGCGGCGGCGCTCCGGACCGGCACCTGGCGCAGGCGGTAGGCCACCACGTCGGCGAAGGTGTACTTGCCGAGGTTGCGGAGCGGCTCAGCGATGAGGAACATGACCACCGGCCAGCCCACCAGGAAGCCGATGGAGTAGAGGAGGCCGTCAAACCCCGAGAGGGCCACGAGCCCGGCGATGCCGAGGAAGCTCGCCGCCGACATGTAGTCCCCCGACAGGGCCAGGCCGTTTTGGAACCCGGTGATGCTCCGCCCCGCGGCGTAGAAGTGCTCCGTGGTCTTGGTCCTCTTCGCCGCCCAGTAGGTGATCCCTAGGGTGATGGCGATGAAGAGGAAGAAGAAGAGGATGGAGACGGCGTTGGGTTGGCCGAGCGCAGTCGTGGGCATGCTTCACCTCCCGAGGATCCGCTTCACCCGCTCGTCGTAGTAGGTGTTGGCCCACCGGGTGTAGATCCAGTTGAGCACCCAGGCCGAGACGATGACCAAGGCCCCGAGGAGGATGCCCCAGCTGAGGCCGGGGACGATCTGGCTTCCCATGAACCCCTTGGCGTAGGCCACGAGGAGGACGAAGCCCAGGTAGATGAGGAGCATAGCTCCGGTCAGGGTGAGGGCCATGCGCCACCGTTCGGCCACGAGGGCCTCCAGTTCCTTCTCCTGCATTCTCCACCTCCCGCCGCTAGGGCCTGCCGCGGGGTCCTGCCCCAAGGGTCCTTCCGGGCCTAGCGGTTGGCCCTAAGTGTAGGCGGGGGGAGGGGGGTTGTCAAGAAAAGGGCCCATTCCTGGAAAGGGCGAAAGGGGGGGCTTTCTCTTACTCCTCGAGGGTGGAGAGGTCCCCGGGGTCTTTGCCCAGCTCCTGGGCCTTAAGAAGCCGCCGCAGGATCTTGCCGGAGCGGGTCTTGGGGAGCTTGTCCAGGAAGACCACCTCGCTCGGGGTGGCGATGGGGCCTAGCTCCCTTCGCACATGCTGGACGATGCTGTCTTTAAGCTCCTCGGAAGGGGTCTGGCCCAGGCGCAGGACCACGAAGGCCTTGATGGCCTCCCCCTTGACGGGGTCGGGTACTCCGATGACCGCCGCCTCGGCCACGGCGGGGTGGGAGACCAGGGCGCTCTCCACGTCGGCGGTGCCGATGCGGTGCCCGGCTACGTTGAGGACATCGTCGGCCCGGCCCAGGACGCTACAGTAGCCCTCCTCGTCCTGGCTGGCCACGTCCCCGGCCATGTAGACGTTGCCGGGGACCTCCCGCCAGTACTGCAGGTAGCGGTCGTGGTTGCCCCAGACGGTGCGCATCATGTGGGGGAAGGGGCGCTTGAGGACCAGAAGCCCGCCCTGCCCCGGGGGCACGGGCTGGCCCGCCTCGTCCACCACCGCCGCCTCCACCCCTGGCAGGGCTACCCCGGCGAAGCCGGGCTTGGCGGGGAGGGTGAGGGGGGTGCCCAGGGTGGGGCCTCCCAGCTCCGTCTGCCACCAGTTGTCGGTCACGAAGCCCCGCTTCCCTTCGTCCACCAGGTGCTGGTAGGCGAAGCGCAGGGCCTCGGGGTTCAGGGGCTCCCCGGCCACGGCGATGAGGCGCAGGCTGGAGAGGTCGTACTTTTTCGGCCACTCGGGGCCGAACTTCATGAACATGCGCACCGCCGTGGGGGCGGTGAACATGACGTTCACCCGGTAGCGCTCCACCGCCCGCCAGATGGCCCCGGGGTCCGGGTAGTCGGGGGCCCCTTCCCGCAGGACGCTGGTGATGCCCTCCAGGAGAGGGGCGTAGACGATGTAGGAGTGGCCCACGATCCAACCGATGTCGCTGGTGGCCCAGAAGAGGTCGTCGTCCTTGACGTCAAAGAAGGTGCGCAGGTGGTAGGTGGTGCCCACCATGTACCCGCCGTGCACGTGGACCACGCCCTTGGGCTTACCCGTGGAGCCCGAGGTGTAGAGGATGAAGAGGGGGTGCTCGGCCTCCACCATCTCCGCCCGGGCCTCGGGCGGGTGGCCGAAGAGGAGCTCCTCAAAGTCGTAGTGCCCCGGGGGAAGCTCCGCCTTGCCCAGGCGCTGGAACCAGACCACTTTGAGGGGGAGGTCGCGGATGGCCTCCTCGGCGATGGAGCGGAGGTCCACCACCTTGCCCCGCCTATAGCTCACGTCCCCGGCGATGAGGAGCTTGGCTCCGGCGTCCAGAATCCGCTCCCTTAAGGCCCCCACGCCGAGGCCGGCGTAGACCACGCTGTGGATGGCCCCCAGGTAGGCGGTGGCCAGCATGGCCAGGATGCCCTCCAGGGTGAGGGGCATGTAGATGACCACCCGGTCGCCCTTCCCCACCCCCAGGGCCTTCAGGGCCGTGGCCAGGCGGCGCACCCGGTCCAGAAGCTCCCCGTAGGTGAGCTTGGTCTCCTGGCCCTCCTCGGAGAGGTAGAGGAGGGCCACCTTGTTCCTGAGGCCCCGCTCCACGTTGCGTTCCAGGGCGTTGTAGACGGCGTTGGTGGTGCCCCCCAAGAACCAGCGGTGCTCGGGCAGGTTCCACTCCAGGACCCTCTCAAAGGGTTTCTCCCAGTAAAAGCGCCTGGCCCACGTCCCCCAGAAGTCCTCGGGGTCCTCGAGGCTCCGCCGGTACTCCCCCTGGAAGTCCTGGAGGTTGGCCGCCTTCCTCACATGCTCCGGTGCCCAAAGCTTCTCCTCGCTCCTAAGAATCTTTTCCACCGCCATAACCGTCCTCCAGTCCCGAGGTGTCCCCCGGGTCCACGCCCAAAAGCTCGGCCTTGAGAAGCCGCCTCAGGATCTTGCCGCTCCGGGTGCGGGGGAGGCTTTCGGTGAAGAAGACCTCCACCGGCCCCAAAGGCCCCAGGTGGCGGAAGAGGTGGGCCTTGAGCTTCTCCGCCAGAAGGGGCTTCAGCTCCTCGGGCAGGTCCTTGGTCCTGGGCACCACGAAGAGGACCAGCCTCTCTCCCTCCTCCCCGGGCAGGCCGATGGCGGCGGCCTCGGCCACCTGGGGGTGGGTGAGGAGGGCCGCCTCCACCTCGGCGGTGCCCAGCCTGGCCTCCCCCAGCTTGATGACCTCCTCGGAGCGGCCAAGGATGCGGAAGTACCCCTCCTCGTCCATGAGGGCCAGGTCCCCCGTGAGGTAGAGCCCGCCCCGCCAGGGGTTCTCCCCCCCCAGGAGGCCCACCAGCTGGGCCGGCCCCGCCCGCAGGAGGACCAGGTGGCCCCTCTCCCCCGGGGGCAGGACCCGTCCCTCGCCGTCCACCACCCGGGCCTCCACCCCGGGGAGGGGTACCCCCACGAAGCCGGGCTTGGCCGGGAGGGGAAGGGGGGTGGCCAGGGCCGGGGCTCCCAGCTCCGTCTGCCACCAGTTGTCCAGGGGCCAGGCCAGGTTCTCCCTGGTCCAGCGCCACACCTCTGGGGCCAAAGCCTCCCCTACGCTTCCCACCAGGCGCAAGGAGGTGGGCCGGGCCTCCCCGTGGCGGCGGAGGGCGCGGAGCACCGTGGGGGAGGTGAGGAGCACGTCCACCCCAAGCCGCCTAAGCCGCTCGTAGAAGGCAGCGGGGCTGGGATGGTCGGGCCGATCCTCCACCAGGAGGCTGGTGCCCCCCAGGAAGAGCGGGGCGTAGAGGCCGAAGGAGTGGCCCACGATCCAGAAGAGGTCGGCGGTGGTGTGGAAGACTTCTCCGGGCTTCAGGTCAAAGAGGTGGCGCAGGGCCCAGGCCACGCCCACCATGTACCCCCCGTGGCCGTGGACCACCCCTTTGGGCGTGCCCGTGGAGCCCGAGGTGTGGAGGAGGAAGAGGGGGTGGGAGGAGGGGACGGGGAGGGCCTCCTGGGGCTTGCCCTCCATGGCCCGTTCCAGAAACTCCGTGGTGCCCCTCCGGTGCCAGAGGACAGGGAGGTCTAGGCCCGAGAGGGCGGCCTCCACCGCCGCCTGGGTGGGCGCGAACCGGCCCCTCAGGTAGTACCCGTCGGCGGCGATGAGGAGGCGGACTTCGCCCTTTAGGAGCCGCTGGCGCAGGGCCTCGGGGCCCAGGCCCATGGGCAGGGCCATGTGGACCGCTCCTAGGCGGGCGGCGGCCAGCATGGCGATGGCCGCCTCCACCCCCGTGGGCAGGTAGAGGGCCACCCGGTCCCCCGGGCCCACCCCCAGGTCCTTCAGCACCCCCGCTAGGCGGGCGGAGAGGTCGTGGAGTTCCCGATAGGTCCACTTCTCCAGGGTCCCTTCCCCGTCCAGGGTGAGGAGGGCCACCTGCTGGGCCCTTTCCGGGAGGTGGCGGTCTAGGGCGTTCAGGGCGGCGTTGGTGAGGCCCCCTTGGAACCAGGCCCGGCTTTCGGCGTCATACACCTTCTCCCAGGGCCTGGCCCAAAGGAGCTTTTGGGCGAAGTCGCCCCAGAAGCCTTCCGGGTCCTCGAGGCTCTGGCGGTAGAGGGCGGGGAAGTGCTGGAGGTTCGCCTTTTCCAAAAGCTCCCTAGGGGGCTCCACCACCTCCACCTGGGGCCCCACCTCGGCGGGCGGGGGGAGGGGAGGGGGCTCGGGGGCGGGCAGGTGGGCGGAGACCTGGGCCACCTCCGAGAGGGCCCGGGCCAGGCGGCTGAAGGCGAAGGGGAAGCGCCGGGTGGGCACCACCACCCCCAAAGCCCCCAGAACCTCCCCCTTGGGGCCCAGGAGGGGGGCCGCCAGGGCGGAGATCCCCAGGGCGTACTCCTCCATCTCCACCGCCAGCCCCGAGGCCCGGACCCGCTCCAGTTCGGCCTCGAGGGCCAAGGGGTCGGTGAGGGTGTAGGGGGTCTTGGGGAAGAGGGGGGGAACGGGCAGGACCCCGTGGGCCAGGAGGACCTTGCCCAGGGCCAGGGCGTGGGCCTCGGGCGGCAGGGTCTCCCCCAGGGGGTTGGGCTGGCCCTGCCGCCCCCGGGTCTTGAGCCGGACCCCTTCCGGGGTGAGGAGGGCCAGGTAGCACCGCTCCCGGGTCCTCAGGTAGAGCTCCTCCAGGGCCTCCTCCAGGAAGCCCTGGGCCTTAGGGGCGGGCCGGGCCCGGGCCAGGGTGTACCGCCCTTCCCCTTTGACGGCGAAGCCCTCCTCCACCAGGCTATTGAGGAGGGCGTAGGCGGCGGAGAGGCTCCGGCCCAGGTGCCTGGCCACCTCCTTGGCCTCCACCCCTTCCGGGTGCTCCGCCAGGTAGGCCAGGATGCGCAGGGCTGCCTGGACCGTGGAGAGGCTCCTCTTCCTGGCCATTTGCGTCCATATTCCTTAGGCTAGGCCCCACCTGTCAAGAAAAGGGAGGTTTGGCAAATGGTGAAAAACCCCCTTTTTCTTGACCCCACCCGGGGACCAGCCTATCCTTAGAGGCCAAGGGAGGGTATATGGACCGGATCGAAGGCGTTCTCAAGGAGGAGCGGGTCTTCTACCCCAGCGAGGAGTTCCGGAGCAAGGCCCACATCAAGAGCGAGGAGGAGTACCAGCGCCTGTACGAGGAAAGCCTGAAGGACCCCGAGGGCTTCTGGGGACGGGTGGCCTCCGAGCTCCACTGGTTCGAACCCTGGCAGAAGGTGCTGGAGGGTGACCTGCCCCATGCCAAGTGGTTCGTGGGGGGCAAGACCAACCTGTCCTACAATGCCCTGGACCGCCACGTCCAAACCTGGCGGCGCAACAAGGCAGCCCTCATCTGGGAGGGAGAGCCAGGGGAGGAAAGGGTCTTGACCTACCACGACCTCTGGCGGGAGGTGCAGAAGTTCGCCAACGTCCTGAAGCGCCTGGGCGTCAAGAAGGGGGACCGGGTCACCATCTACCTGCCCATGATCCCCGAGGCCGCCATCGCCATGCTGGCCTGCGCCCGCATCGGGGCCATCCACTCCGTGGTCTTCGGTGGTTTCTCCAGCGGGGCCTTGGCCGAGCGCATCCGGGATGCCGAGGCCAAGGTGCTCATCACCGCCGACGGGGGTTACCGCCGGGGCCAGGTGGTACCCCTGAAGCAGAACGCCGACGAGGCCCTTAAGGAGGTCTCCACCGTGGAGCACGTGGTGGTGGTGCGGCGCACCGGGGAGGAGGTGCCCTGGACCCCGGGCCGGGACCACTGGTGGCACGAGCTCATGGAGGCGGTTTCCGACAGGGCGGAGGCGGAGCCCATGGAAGCGGAGGAGCCCCTTTTCATCCTCTACACCTCGGGTTCCACCGGGAAGCCCAAGGGAGTCCTGCACACCCTGGGCGGCTACATGACCTACGTCTACCTCACCACCAAGCTGGTCTTTGACCTGAAGGACGAGGATGTCTACTGGTGCACCGCCGACGTGGGCTGGATCACCGGCCACTCCTACGTGGTCTACGGGCCCCTTCTGAACGGAGCCACCACGGTGATGTACGAGGGAGCCCCCAACTGGCCCGAGCCCGACCGCTTCTGGCAGATCGTGGACAAGTACGGGGTGAACATCCTCTACACCGCTCCCACCGCCATCCGGGCCTTCATGAAGTGGGGCGAGGGTTGGCCCTTGAAGCACCGGCTGGATTCCTTGCGCCTTTTGGGCACCGTAGGGGAGCCCATCAACCCCGAGGCTTGGCTCTGGTACTACCAGGTGATCGGGAAGGGCCGTTGTCCCATCGTGGACACCTGGTGGCAGACGGAAACCGGGGGCATCATGATCACCACCCTGCCCGGGGCGCATCCCATGAAGCCTGGGCATGCGGGGAAGCCCTTCTTCGGGGTGAAGCCGGAGATCCTGGACTCCGAGCACAAGCCGGTGGAGAATCCCGACGAGGGCGGGGACCTTTGCATCACCCGTCCCTGGCCCAGCATGCTCCGCACCGTCTGGGGGGATCCCAACCGCTTCCTGCAGCAGTACTTCAGCCAGCACCCCGGCAACTACTTCACCGGGGATGGGGCCCGTCGGGATAAGGATGGCTACTACCTGATCCTGGGCCGGGTGGACGACGTTCTGAACGTGGCCGGGCACCGGCTTGGCACCATGGAGATCGAGTCCGCCTTGGTTTCCCATCCCGCGGTGGCCGAGGCGGCGGTGGTGGGCCGGCCCGACCCCTTGAAGGGAGAGGCCATCGTGGCCTTCGTGACCCTGAAGGAAGGACATGCTCCCTCCGATGCCTTGCGGGACGAGCTCAAGGCCCATGTGGCCAAGGTGATCGGGCCCATTGCCCGCCCGGACGAGGTGCGTTTCACGGATGCCCTGCCCAAGACCCGCTCCGGCAAGATCATGCGCCGCCTCCTGAGGCAGATCGCCGCCGGGGAGAAGGAGATCAAGGGGGACACCTCCACCCTCGAGGACCGCTCGGTGGTGGAGCGCCTAAGGCAAGGGGCCTAGCCCTGGGAAAAGGGGAGGGGCCGGGGAAACCCGGCCCCTTGTTATGCCACCCCACCCTGGCTCTCGCCAGCGTGGGGGCCCCGGCAGATCCCTGGCCCGGGCCATTGCTTCGGATTTCCGCGGGGTGCGGCGTGGCAGGAAAGATGTGGGTTTGGGCTGGGCTACCCCGCCGGGCTTTTGTGCACGTGCACCACCTTCCAGCCCTCGGGAAAGCGCACCGCCACCCGGCTTTCGTTCACCGCCCGGTGCTTTAGCCCCCCTTCTTCCTCCACGGTGAGGAGCAGGGTGTAGGTGAAGATGGCCACGTCCCCGTAGCGCTGGAGGCGCTTTTCCAGGAGGTCCAGGCGGTAGGGCCTCCCCCTCGTGGCCCAGTTCTTCTCCACCATGAAGCGGTGGAAGTCTAGGCCGTCCAAGCGGTGAGGGGTCACGAACCACTCGTAAAGGGAAAGCTCCTCGTGGGTGGTGGCCTCGTAGGTGGCCCAGTCGCCCTCGTAGATGCTCTTCAGGTGCCTCTCCAAAAAGTTCCAGAGCTCGGCCTCGCCTTCCATGGGCTCCTCCTAGCGGGGGGGCTGGTACTCCCCCCATTCCTCCCTTAAGACCCCGCAGACCTCCCCCAGGGTGGCCCGGCGGCGGAAGGCCTCCAGCACGTAGGGGAAAAGGTTCTCGCTTCCCCGGGCCGCCTGGCGGAGGTTTTCCAGGCCAAGCCGAACGCTTTCCCCATCCCGCTGGGCCTTGAAGGCGGCCAGTTCCCGCTTGCGCTTCTCATGCAACTCGGGGTCGATGCGCTGCACAGGGGTGGGCTCGTTCAGGGGGCTATGGGGATCGGCGAAGCGGTTCACCCCCACGATGATCCGCTTGCCCTCCTCCACTTCCTTCTGGAACTGCCAAGCGGACTCCTCAATGGCTCGCTGGAAATACCCTGCCTCCACCGCGGCCACCGCTCCTCCTAGGGCGTCGATCTCCCGGATAAGCCTTTCCGCTTCCTTCTCCAGCTGGTCCGTGAGGTGCTCCACGTAGAAGCTTCCCCCCAAGGGGTCTATGGCCCGGGTGACCCCGCTTTCAAAGGCCAGGATCTGCTGGGTGCGCAAGGCGAGGAGGGCGCTTTTTTCCGTGGGGAGGCCCAGGGCTTCGTCGTAGGCGTTGGTGTGGAGGCTCTGGGTGCCGCCCAGCACCGCCGCCAGGGCCTGGTAGGCGGTGCGCACCACGTTGTTTAAGGGTTCCTGGGCGGTGAGGGTGGAGCCTCCCGTTTGCGTGTGGAAGCGGAGCATCCAGCTTCTCGGGTCCTTGGCCCCGAACTCCTCCCGCATGATGCGCGCCCAAAGCCTCCTGGCGGCCCGGAACTTGGCGGCTTCCTCAAAGATGTCCCCGTGGGCGGCGAAGAAGAAGGAGAGCCTAGGAGCGAACTCGTCCACCTTAAGGCCCCGTTCCAGGGCGGCCTTCACGTAGGCCTTGCCATCCGCCAGGGTGAAGGCGATCTCCTGGGCGGCGGTGGAGCCCGCCTCGCGGATGTGGTAGCCGGAGATGGAGATGGTGTTGAAGCGGGGCACATGCCGGGCGCAGAACTCAAAGATATCGGTCACCAGGCGCATGGAGGGGCCCGGAGGGTAGATGTAGGTGCCGCGGGCGAAGTACTCCTTGAGGATGTCGTTCTGCACGGTGCCCGACACCTTGTCCCAGGAAACCCCCTGCTCCTCCGCCACCAGAAGGTAGAGGGCCAGGAGCATCATGGCGGGAGCATTGATGGTCATGCTGGTGGAAACCCGGTCCAGGGGGATGCCGTCGAAGAGCTTTCGCATGTCCTCGAGGGTGGCGATGGACACCCCCACCCGGCCCACCTCCCCCACGCTCATGGGATGGTCGGGATCCAGGCCCAGCTGGGTGGGGAGGTCAAAGGCCACGCTCAGGCCCGTCTGGCCCTGGGACAGGAGGTATCGGTAGCGGGCGTTGGACTCCTCCGCGGTGGAGAAGCCCGCGTACTGCCGCATGGTCCAGAGCCTGTCCAGGTACATCCGGGGGTAGATGCCCCGGGTAAAGGGGTACTCCCCGGGGCGGCCAAGCCTTTCCCGGTAGCCTTCGGGTAGGGACTCAAAGAGACCTTCCATGCCTTAGTTTTACAGGAAAACGCGGACCAGGAGGAGGAAGAGGAATAGCGCCCCGAACACCAGGAAAAGGGGCGGCAACAGGAGGCTGTAGACCGCCAGCACGAGGGCCAGGAAGTCCTTCCAGTCGGGTGGGATGCCGTCCTTCATCCTTCCCTAGCATATTCTTCCTCGAGGCCCAAGGCTACCCTTGGCTTCGGCATCCATGGCTTCACCGGTACATAGCTACGCCATTTTTTGCTAGCATTGGGCCATGGCCCTGTCCAAGAACACCCGCAAGGTGCTCAAGGTGCTGGCCCGGCGCGGGGCACCGGAGGTGCTCTTCGCCTTAAGCCGGGGAACCTCCCGCTTCTCCGACCTGGAGTCCTTCCTGGGCCTTTCCCCCCGCACCTTGGCGGAGCGGCTTCGGGAGCTTAACCTCTTGGGCTTCGTGCAGCGGCAGGCTTACCCCGAGGTTCCCCCCCGGGTAGAATACCTCTTGACCCCGCGGGGCAAGCGGGTTTTGGATTTCCTGAGCGAATTGGACGAGATATTGGATATGGTGCAGGAGGGGAAGCGGTGAAAGCGAAAGCCATCGTGGTGACATCGGGTAAGGGTGGGGTGGGGAAGACCACCACCACCGCCAACCTGGGGGCGGCCTTGGCCAAACTGGGGGAGAAGGTGGCGGTGGTGGACGTGGACGTGGGCCTCAGGAATCTTGATGTGGTCATGGGCCTCGAGGGGCGGGTGGTCTTTGACCTCATTGACGTCCTCGAGGGTCGGGCCAAGCCCCGCCAGGCCCTCATCCGGGACAAGCGGGTGGAAAACCTCTACCTTCTTCCCGCTTCCCAAACCAAGGACAAGGAGGCCCTAGACCCAGCCCGGTTCCGGGACCTGGTCCGCTATCTCCTGGAGGAGGAGGGCTTTGACCGGGTGCTCATAGACTCCCCCGCCGGCATAGAGAAGGGCTTCCAGACCGCCGCCACCCCGGCGGAAGGGGCCTTGGTGGTGGTGAACCCTGAGGTTAGTAGCGTGCGCGACGCCGACCGCATCATCGGCCTCCTCGAGGCCCGGGAGATCCGGGAGAACTTCCTCATCATCAACCGCTTGCGGCCCAAGATGGTGGCCCGGGGGGATATGCTCTCCGTGGAGGACGTGGTGGAGATTCTGGGGCTTAAGCCCATCGGCATCATCCCGGAGGACGAGCAGGTGCTCATCTCCACCAACCAGGGTGAGCCTCTGGTGCTGAAGGGTACAAGCCCCGCTGCCGTGGCCTACATGGACACCGCCCGCCGCATTAAGGGCGAGGAGGTGCCCTTCCGCAACATGGAGGAGGCCCAGGGGCTTTTGTCGGTGATCCGCAGGCTCTTCGGAGGTCGCTGATGTGGTGGCGCAAACGGAGCAAGGAAAAGGCCAAGGAAAGGCTCAAGCTGGTCCTGGCCTACGACCGGGCCAAGCTTTCCCCGGGCCTGGTGGAGAGCTTGAAGCGGGACCTTCTGGAGGTGTTGCGCCGCTACTTCCCCGCCCAGGAGGAGGTCAATGTGGCCCTGGAGGAGCGGGGGGAAAAGATGGTGTTGATCGCCGATATCCCATTGCGGTAGCCTCGCATGGTTCTAAGGCGTCCGAACCTTCTGGCCTACGACTGGGGTTTAATCCTCCTGACCCTGGCCATAACCGTTTTGGGTTTGTTTAACCTCCGAAGCGCCGCTCCCGACCCAGCCCTCCTGAACCGCCAGCTTGTGGCCTTCCTCCTGGGCCTCCTCCTGGCCGTGGGGGTTCAGTTCTTTTCCCGCCGCACCGTCTTCGCCCTGGCCTACCCCCTTTACGCCCTTTCCCTTCTCCTTTTGGTGGCCGTCTTGGCCTTCGGCCGGGAGATCAACGGGGCCAAGGCCTGGTTTGTGCTGGGCCCCTTGCAGTTCCAGCCCCTGGAGCTGGCCAAGCTGGGCTTGATCCTGGCCTTGGCCCGGCTCCTCGAGGGCCGGGAGGTGCGCCGGGTGTGGGATTACGTTCTGCCCGGGCTCCTGACGGCTCCCGTGGTCCTCCTCCTCCTCCTCCAGCCGGATCTGGGGGGGAGCCTGGTGGTGCTCTTCGGCGTCTTTGCCGTCTTGTTCGTGCGGGGCCTGCCCTGGAAGCACCTCTTGGTGGGCCTTCTCGCCCTGGCCGTCCTGGTGCCCACCGTGGTCTGGCCCAACCTCAAGCCCTACCAGCGGGAGCGGGTCCTCATCGTTTTGGATCCCTACCGGGATCCCCTGGGCCAGGGCTTCCAGGTGATCCAGTCCACCATCGCCATCGGCTCGGGGGGGCTTTTCGGCAAGGGGTATGGCCAGGGTACCCAGACTCAGCTGGGCTTTGTTCCCTTCCGCCACACGGACTTCGTCTTCGCCGTCTTTGCCGAAGAGTGGGGGTTTGTGGGCTCCGTGGCCCTCCTTGGGCTTTACGCCCTCCTTTTGGTGCGCCTTCTTAGCATGGCCCTGGAGTGCCCGCGCCTCTCCGACCGCCTGTTCCTGGCCGGGGTAGGGGGGATGCTGGGCTTCCAAGTGATGGTGAACCTGGGGGTGGCGTTGGGGGTGATGCCGGTGACTGGGTTGACCCTTCCCCTTTTTTCCTACGGGGGTTCCAGCCTCATGGCCACCCTGCTCTCCTTGGGTCTGGTCCTCTTGGTGCACCGGGACCGGGCGGCTCCCTAAAGGCTTGAGCCCGGGGGCCACACCCCCTAAACTGGGCCCCGTGACCGGGGAAGTGCTGGTTCGCCTCTTGGGGGTGCGGAAGGGTTTTGGCGGGGTGGTGGCCCTGGATGGCGTGGACCTCGAGGTCAAGCGGGGAGAGTTCTTTAGCCTTTTGGGGCCTTCAGGGTGCGGGAAGACCACCCTCCTCAGGCTTCTGGCCGGGTTTGACACCCCGGATGCGGGGCGGATCGAGATCGCCGGGAAGGACATGACCGGGGTTCCCCCCTATGCCCGCCCCGTGAACACCGTCTTTCAGAACTACGCCCTCTTTCCCCACATGACCGTGGAGGGAAACGTGGCCTTTGGCCTCCGCATGAAGGGGCTTCCCGCGGGAGAGGTTCGCAAAAAGGTAGCCTGGGCCCTGGAGCTGGTGGATCTCCTGGGCCTGGAGAAACGCTACCCCCGGGAGCTTTCCGGCGGGCAGAAGCAGCGGGTGGCCTTGGCCCGGGCCCTGGTGCTGGAGCCGGAGGTGCTCCTATTGGACGAGCCCCTTTCCGCCTTGGACCTGAAGCTCCGCCAGGAGCTTAGGGTGGAGCTCATGCAGCTTCAGCGGAGGCTTGGCACCACCTTCATCTTCGTTACCCACGACCAGGAGGAGGCCCTGGTCATGTCCGACCGGATTGCGGTGATGCGCTTGGGGAGGATTGAGCAGGTGGGGCTACCCGACGAGGTCTACGAGCGGCCCAGAAACCGCTTCGTGGCGGATTTCCTCGGCCGTTCCAACTTCCTCCCCGCAAGGCCCCACCCAGGAGGGGCGGAAACTCCCCTTGGGGTTTTGCGCTTGAAGGAGCCCCTTTCACAGGAAGCCCACCTGGTGATCCGGCCGGAGAAGATCCGCCTTTACCCGGTGGGCAACGGGGCTCCCGCCCGGGAAAACCTGGTGCGGGCCAGGGTGGAGGAGATCGTCTACACGGGAGCGGAAAACCAGTACTACCTGCGGGCGGGGGAGGTGCGGCTTTTGGCCTATACCCTGAACCAGGACCTGCAGGAGCCTGGGGCCGAGGAGTTCGCCTACGGGGAGGAGGTTTTCTGTTACCTTCCCCCAGAGAACCTGGTGGTGGTCCATGAATGAGGCGGCTACTCCGTGGCAGCGCGCCTTCCGGGTCCTGGTTACCGTGGGCCCTGGGGGCCTTTGGCTTTTGGTCTTCGTCCTTCTTCCTACGCTTCTGGTCCTTATGGCCTCCTTCCTCACCCGGGGGCCCTATGGGGAACTCACCGGGCCCTGGGGCTTCCACAACTATGCCAAGCTCCCCCACCCCGTTTACCTCGAGGCCTTCGCCCAAAGCCTTCTCGTGGGGGTCCTGGCCACCTTGATCTCCGCCTTGCTGGGTTATCCCCTGGCCTTCTACATCGCCCGCCATCCCCAGCGGGACCTCCTCCTTTTCCTTCTCCTCCTTCCCTTTCTCACCAACTTCCTCATCCGGGTCTACGCCTGGCTGGTGCTGTTGCAACGGGAAGGCCTGGTGAACGCCCTTCTTGGGGCCTTCGGCCTGGGGCCCCTGGTCCTATATCCCTCCTTCTTCGCCGTCCTCTTGGCCACGGTGTACACCTTCCTGCCCTTTTTCGTCCTGCCGGTGTACGCCAGCGTGGAGCGCCTGGACTGGCAGCTACTGGAGGCGGCCTACGACCTGGGGGCCAAGCCCGTTAAGGCTTTCTTGCATGCGGTCTTGCCCCAGACCTACCCCGGGCTTTTTGCGGGAAGCGTCTTGGTCTTCATCCCCGCCATGGGCACTTTCGTGGTGGCGGACCTCCTGGGGGCGGGGCGGGTGGTTCTGATCGGGAACCTCATCCAGCAGCAGTTCGGCATCACCCGGGACTGGGCCTTTGGGGCTGCTCTGGGCGTGTTCCTGATGGGGTTTGTGCTCCTTTCCCTCTACCTCTATGCCCGTTTGCAGGGGGAAAGGGGCCTAAAGGACCTGGTATGAGAAGGCTCCTTACCCTCCACGCCCTCCTCGTTTACCTCTTCCTCTACCTGCCCATCCTGGTCATCGTGGCCCTCTCCTTCAACCAAAGCCGCCGGGGGGTGCGTTTCACCGGGTTCACCCTGGACTGGTACCGGGCCCTTTTCCAAGACCCCAGGGTGCTGGATTATTTCCTGAACACCCTCCTGGTGGCCTTCGTCTCCACCCTGGTGGCCACGGTTTTGGGGACGCTTTTGGCCGTGGGCCTTGTCCGTTACCGCTTTCCCGGCAAAGGCTTCCTCTCCTACCTCCTCTACATCCCCGTGGTGGTGCCCGACGTGGTCATGGGGGTGTCCCTTCTCCTCCTCTTCGCCCTGGCCCGGGAGGTTTTGGGGTTTCCCCGCCTTTCCCTCTTCACGGTGATCCTGGGACACATCACCTTCCAGGTGGCCTTCGTGACCCTGGTGGTGCGCTCCCGCCTGCTTCTCCTGGACCCAGCCCTGGAGGAAGCCGCCCGCGACCTGGGGGCCCGGGGCTGGCAGACCTTCTGGCACGTGACCCTGCCGCTGGCCTGGCCGGGGGTGGCGGCGGGGGCGCTTCTCGCTCTCACCCTTTCCCTGGACGACTTCGTGGTCACCTTCTTCACCGCCGGCCCCGGGGCCACCACCCTGCCCCTTTACATCTATTCCAGTGTGAAGCTGGGGGTAAGCCCCAAGGTGCACGCCCTTTCCACCCTGATCATCGGCCTTAGCGCCTTCTTCCTGGCCTTGGGGTATGCTTTAACCCGGAGGAGGGTATGAAGCGTTGGGGAATTCTGGTTTTGGTTGTGGCCCTGGTGGTCGTGGGGTTCCTCCTTTTGCGGCCGAAGCCGGCTTCCCAGGCTGGAGGGACCCTGTACTTCCTGAACTGGGCGGATTACATCCCGGAGGACCTCCTCAAGAAGTTTGAAGCGGAAACCGGGGCTAAGGTGGTCCTGGACACCTTTGAGTCCCCCGAGGCCATGCTGGCCAAGCTGAAGGCGGGGGCGGACCGGGAGTTCTCCCTGGTGGTGGCCCCCGACTACTACGTGCTCCAGATGGCCCGGGAGGGGCTCCTCGCTCCCCTGGAGAAGGAGAGGCTTGGGAATCTGGCCAATCTGGATCCCTTCTTCCTGGACCCTCCCTATGACCCTGGGCTCCAGTACTCCGTCCCCTACCTCTGGGGCACCACGGGCCTGGCCTACCGGGAGGATTTGGTGAAGGGTCCGGTGGATTCCTTCGCTGTCTTCTTTGACCCTGCCAGGCAGGTGGGGCCCTTCCTCCTTCTGGACGAGATGCGGGAGACCATCGGGGCTGCCTTGAAGTACCTGGGCTACTCGGTGAACACCACGGATCCCAAGGCCCTGGAGAAGGCCAAGGAGCTTCTCCTCGAGGCCAAGGGCCGCTCTGTGGGCTTTGCTGGAGGCCTGGAGGCCTTGAACCGCATCCTGGGCGGGGATGCCGCCCTCACCCTGGCCTACTCCGGGGATGTGCTCCAGGCCAGGCAGGAGGATGAGAGGCTTCACTATGTCATTCCCAAGGAAGGCGGCACCCTGTGGACCGACGCCATGGTGGTCCTGAAGCGGGGGCCCAGCCAGGATCTGGCCTACCGCTTCATCAACTTTTTGCTGGAACCGGAAAACGCCGCCGCCTTGGCGGAGTACACCCGCTACGCCACCCCCGTGGCCAAGGCCCTTCCCCTTCTTCCTGAGGAGATGCGCCGGGACCCCACGGTCTTTCCCCCGGAGGAGGTGCGGGCCAAGCTTGAGTACCTCAAGGACCTGGGGCCGGACATCGCTCTGTACGACCAGGTCTGGACCGAGGTAAAGGCCCGCTAAAGGCCCTACGGGTCAGGGCCCCCTATACTGGTTTCATGAAGCGGTTTTTGCCCCTCCTTTTTCTCGTGGGCTTGGGGGCGGCCCTGGCCCAGGGGACGGAGGGGCTTTGGGCCAAAACCTGCGCCGTCTGCCATGGGGAGAAGGCCCAGGGGGTGCGGCCCTACCCCGGCCTTCAGGGGGTGGGCCCCTTCTTCGCCACCCCGGAGGGGAGGCGGTACCTGGTCCTGGTGGTCCTCTACGGCAAGAAGGGGGAGGCCGGGCTCATGCCCGGTTTCGCCCAGCTCAAGGACGAGGAGCTTGCCGCTCTATTGAACCACCTGAAGGCCCTTCTCCAGGCCAAGGGGGATCCCTTCACCCCGGAGGAGATACGCAAGGGGCGAGGCTTGAACCTCACCCCCGATGGGGTCAAGCGGCCGGGGAAACCCTAGGCCTCAGGGTCCCTCAGCACCGCTCCCTGGTCCGCCTGCTCCACCAAGGCCGCGTAGCGGGCGAAGAGGCCGTGGCGGAAGGCGGGGGGCTTGGGTTGCCAGCGCTCCTGCCGCTTCCTTAGCTCCTCCTCGGGGAGGAGGACCTCCAAAAGGCGCTTTTCCACATCGATCCGGACCCGGTCCCCGTCCTCCAAAAGGGCGATGGGTCCCCCCACGAAGGCCTCGGGGGCGATGTGGCCGATCATGAGGCCGCGGGTGCCCCCGGAGAAGCGGCCGTCGGTGAGAAGGGCCACCTCGGGACCCAAGCCCTCCCCCACGATGGCGCTGGTGACGGAAAGCATCTCGGGCATCCCGGGGGCGCCCTTGGGGCCCACGTAGCGGATCACCACCACGTCCCCGGGGCGGATCTCCTTGGCCAGGACCTTTTCCATGGCGGCTTCCTCGGAGTCGAAGACCCGGGCCGGGCCCTCGAAGTAGGTGCGCTCGGTGCCGGCCAGCTTCAGAACCGCTCCCCTCGGGGCCAGGTTGCCCTTAAGGACCACCAGGCCCCCTTGGGGCTTCAGGGCCTGCTCCACGGGGAAGACCACCTTCTGCCCCTCCGCTTCCCGGTAGGCCCGTTCCACCTCCTCGGCCAGGGTGTTGCCGGTGAGGGTTTTCTCGTCCCCGTAAAGAAGCCCTGCCTCCAGGAGCTTTTTGAAGACCAAGGCGGTGCCCCCGGCCTCGTAAAGCTCCCAGGCGGTGTAGGTGCCCCAGGGGAGGAGGTCGGCGATCACCGGGGTTTTCCGGGAAACCTGATCGAAGTCGTCCAGGCTCAGCTCCACCCCCACCTCCCGGGCGATGGCCAGGAGGTGTAGCACGGCGTTGGTGCTCCCCCCGGTGGCGGCCACGGCGGCGATGGCGTTGAGGAAGCTTCTGCGGGTGAGGAAATCCTGGGGTTTCCAGTTTCGCTCTATGGCCCGGGCCAGGATACGGCCCGCCTCCCGGGTGGCCTTGGGCTTTTCCGGGTGCACGGCGGGGATGGCGTTGTAGCCGATGGGGGAGAGGCCCAGGGCCTCGAGGGCCATGGCCATGGTGTTGGCCGTGTACTGGCCACCGCAGGCCCCGGGGCCAGGGATGGCGTGCCGTTCGATGGCGGCAAGCTCCTCGTCGGTGATCCTCCCGGCGGCCCTCTGTCCCACGGCCTCGAACACGGAAACGATGGTGAGCTTCCTCCCCTGCCACTCCCCGGGGGCGATGGTACCCCCGTAGAGGACCATGCCCGGAACCCCGCTCCGGATCACCCCCATGGCCCCGCCGGGGATGGTCTTGTCGCAGGCGGAGAGGACCACCATCCCGTCGTACAGGTAGCCCTGGGCGATAAGCTCCACGCTGTCGGCGATTACCTCCCGGCTTATGAGGCTTGCCCGCATGCCAGGGGTGCCCATGCTGATGCCATCGGAGATGGCAGGGGCCCCGAATTCAAAGGGGAAGACTCCGGCCTCCTTAAGCCCGGCCTTGAGGTCCAGGGCTAACTGGCGGAGGTGGTAGTTGCAGGGCATGCCGTCGGTGAAGGTGTTCACCACCCCCACGAAGGGTCTATTGAAGTCCTCGTCCCCCACGCCCACCGCCCGGAGCATGGAGCGGGCGGGTGCCTGCTGGAGTCCCTTTTTGATGCGGTCGGATCTCATGCGTCCCTCCAGGATGCGATCTTTCCATGGAACTGGCGCGCCCTCGGCAGGAGGCGCACCAGGGCTTTGGCTGCCTCCTTTGGGCTTAGGAGGCGGCCTTCCTCCTTGTACCCGCGGAAAACCTGGTGCAGCACGGGGGCGGCGCTCCCCTGGGCCTCGCGGGCCTGGCGTTGCATCTCGGTTTCCACCACCCCGGGCCGGTAGATGAAGCAGGGGACCTCGGGTACCTCCGCGGCCAGCTGTCTGGCCAGGTGCTCTTCCGCGGCCTTGGCCACCGCATAGGCCCCGATGCCGGGAAGGTTGGATTCAGCCGCCCCGGACCCCACATAGACCACCACCCCTTCCCCCTTTTGCCGGAGGAGGGGATAGGCGAAGCGGGCGAGTTGGTAGCCGGCGATGAGGTTGGCCTCGAGGACCTCCAGGAAGAGACCCTCGGCGATCTCGTAGAGGAAGGGCCCCGGGTGGAGGACCCCGGCGTTGTGGATGTAGCCGTAAAACCCCCCTAGGCCCTCGGCCTTTTTCACCAGCTCCTCGGCCACTTGGGCTTGTCCAGCGCTTCCCGCCACCGCTTCCGCCCTGGCCCCTAGGGCGCGAACCTCCTCGACCACCTCCTTTAAGGGCCCTTCCGAGCGGGCGTTCAACACCAGGTCGTAGCCCGCCTGGGCCAGCTCCAGGGCCAGGGCCCGGCCGATCCCGCGGCTTGCCCCGGTGAGGATCAGGGTTCTTCTCATAGGAGTTCTCCCAGGGGGATTTCTACCCCCATAAAGGCCAGGGTGTCCCTGGGTTCCAGGATTCTGACCTCCTTATAGCCTCCCTCCCTGGGCTCCCTATGCACCAGAACCCGCCTGCCTTCCAGGTCCACCACCCAGACCTCGGGCACGCCCCCTTGGGCGTAAAGGGGGACCTTCACCTCCAGGTCGTAGCGGAAGGAGGTTTCCGCCACTTCCACCACCAATAATGCGTCTTCTGCCGTGGGTAACCCCTCCTCGTAGAAGTCGGACCGGGGTTGCAGGAGGGCGAGATCGGGGTAGAGCTCCGAGTCCCGCACCACCAGGGGGTTTTGCACGAAGAGGATGGCCTTGTGGGGCACGAGGGGGCTAAAGAGGGCGGTGAGCCTGGCCACTTTGGCGGCGTGGCGTTTTCCAATGGGGCTCATTTCCAGAAGTTCTCCTTCCACCAGTTCCAGCCTTAGGTCCTCGGGAAAAACCCCGGCCTCCACCATGCGGTGGAATTCTTCCAGGGAGATCCGGTGGCGGGTCATGGCAGGACCTCCTTCACCGGGATTTTGAGCCCCAAAGCCTCCAGCTCGCCTTCCTCGAGGGTTTGCCGCTCGCCGTAGCCTTCTCCGCTGGGCTTGCGGAAGACGTGCACCCGGTCCCGTACCAGGTCCACCACCCACACCTCGGGGATCCCTGCCTTGGCGTAGAGGGGGAGTTTCACGGTGAGGTCGTAGTCCAAGGAGGTGTCCGCCACCTCTATTACCAGCAGGGCATCCTCGGCTTCCGGTACCTTGTCCCGGTAGAAGTTTTCCCGGTAGGAGAGGAGTGCGAGATCGGGCTGGGGTTCGCTTTCCGGGGAAAGCCTTAGCGGGTCCTGGACCTGCAAAAGGGCTTTCCTTGCCTGTTGCAAGGGAAACAGAAGGTCCATAAGGCGCTTGACGGCTGCCATGTGGCGTTTGCCTACCGGGCTCATGGTGACGATCTCCCCCTCCACGAGCTCCACCCGGGCGTCCTCGGGGAGGATGCCTGCCTCGGCCATGCGGTGGAACTCCTCGGCGGTGAAGCGGTAGCGGAGCATTTTCCCTATTTTAGATGGCGGAGCACCTCCTGGGTGAAGGTTTCCGTCCCTGCCTGGCCTCCCAGGTCCGGCGGGGGCGCCTCGAGGAGGGCCTTGGCCACGGCATCCTCCACCTTTCTTGCCAATTCCACCAGGCCGAAGGCGTGCTCCAGCATCATGGCGGCGGAGAGGATGGCGGCGGTGGGGTTGGCGATGCCCTTGCCGGCGATGTCGGGGGCGGAGCCGTGCACGGGTTCGAAGACCGGGGTACCCCGGCCCAGGGAGGCGGAGGGAAGGAGCCCCAAGGAGCCGGGAAGCACCGAGGCCAGGTCGGAAAGGATGTCCCCAAAGATGTTTCCCGTAACCACCACGTCGAAGCGGGCGGGGTTTTTCACCAGGTGCATGGCCATGGCGTCCACGTACTGGTGCTCCAGGGAGACGTCGGGGAAGTTCTGGTGCACCTCCTCCACCGTCTTGCGCCAAAACTCCCCCACCTCCAGCACGTTGGCCTTGTCCACGCTGGTGACGTGCTTCCTGCGCTTCCTGGCCGCCTCGAAGGCCACCTGGGCCACCCGCTCCACCTCGGGCTTGCTGTAGCGCTCCGTGTTCCAGGCCTCCGCCTCGGACATTCCCCGGGGTTCCCCGAAGTAGATTCCCCCGGTAAGTTCCCGCACGATGAGGACATCCACCCCCCGGGCGATCTCCTCCCTGAGGGGGGAAAGCCGCTCCAGGCCGGGGAAGACCTTAGCGGGGCGCAGGTTGGCGAAGAGGTCCTGGCTTTTCCTTAAGGCGAGAAGCCCGGTTTCCGGGCGGATCTTGCGGGGAAGGTTATCCCACTTGGGCCCTCCCACGCTTCCCAGGAGCACCGCCTGGGCCCTTTCCACCCCCTGGCGGGTTACCTCGGGGAAGGGTTCCCCGAACTGGTCTATGGCCGCCCCGCCAAAGGGGTAGGTTTCGTAGCTCAGCCCAAGCCCGTGGGCCTCGTCCAGGACCTTGAGAACCTTCAAGGCGGCCCCGGTCACCTCGGGGCCGATCCCATCCCCGGGAAGGACCGCGATCCTCATTCCGACCTCCTGGGGTAGGGAAGGCGGCGGTCGAACTCGTCCAGAAGCTCTCCCGCCTGCAATAGCTCCCCGATGGGGTCCCAAAGCCCTTCCACCAGGGCTTCCCGGGCCTCCTCGGGGATGGAAAGGGGGGCGGTGCGATTAGCGAAGCGCACCTCCTTGTTCACCAGGTCCACCTCCACCTCGAGGGCCGGGTTCTCCTCCACCGCCTTAAAGAGGGCCGCCAGGTCCTCCGGGGCCAAGGTCACGCAGGGAAGGCCGATGGCGGTGGCGTTCCCAAAGAAGATCTCGGCAAAGCTCTCCCCGATGATGGCCCTAAACCCTGCCCGCTTGATGGCTTGGGGGGCGTGTTCCCGGCTGCTACCGGAGCCAAAGCCCGCCTCCACCAGGAGGATGCTGGCTCCCTGGTACCTGGGATCGTTTAGGGGATGGGGCTTGGGCTGGCCCTTTTCGTCAAAGCGCTCGTCGTAAAAGAGGTACTTTCCCAGCCCCTCAAAGGTGAGCACCTTCATGAAGCGGGCGGGGATGATGCGGTCCGTGTCGATGTCCTCGCCCCTTAAGGGCACCGCCCTACCGCGGATGGTGGTGAAC